>OFFL01000094.1_pt1 | contig 100999 bp, 84 predicted proteins | sample 1521391 | NCBI WGS metagenome assembly OFFL01 (sample SAMEA3504082, study PRJEB24116) | mouse gut metagenome | biome: mouse gut; feature: mouse-associated habitat; material: faeces | place: Denmark | collected 2011
CCGGGGCCCTTCCGCAGATAGTTCAGGCGGCGATCACGCTGTTAATGGGGATCATAGAGGCCATACCCACTATCATTCAGGCGATTGTTGACAATCTTCCACTGATCATCACGTCATTGGTGGACGGTCTGACCGGGGCCCTTCCGCAGATAGTTCAGGCGGCGATCACGCTGTTAATGGGGATCATTCAGGCGATCCCTGATATTATCGTGGCTATAGCTGAAAATCTTCCGCAGATCATAACAGCGATAGCTTCCGGGCTGGCGCAGGCCATACCGCAGATTTTCACGGCGGCAAAGGATCTATTGTGGCAGCTTATACTTGCCGTGCCTGATATTGTCGTGGGAATCGGTCAGGCAATACCTGACATTATTTCCGGCATAGTAAACGGATTGATCGGCGGTATAGGTGCAGTTTGGGATGCCGCTTGTGAACTGGGATCCGGCATACTGGACGGAATCAAGTCATTTTTCGGTATCAACAGCCCTTCCACGGTGATGGCTGAACAGGGTGATTATTTAGTACAGGGCTTGATCAACGGTCTGGCAGAAATGCCGGATCAGATGATGCAGACGCTTGACACCGCCCTGAATAACCTGATTGCTTGGGGGCAGCAGATGCTTTCCGGCATACAGAACACTGTTCAGAACATGGTGAACAGTGCTGAACAGGTAATATCACAGCTGCCGGGTAAAATGTGGACACATTTAATCAATGTGGTCACAAAAGTGACAGCTTGGGGCCAGCAGATGTTGAACACGGCCCGGACGGCGATCCAGAATATGATCAGTTCAGTAGTTCAGCTTATATCTGAACTTCCCGGTAAAATCTGGACGCACCTTGTAAACGTAGTAACGAAGGTTACAACGTGGGGGCAGCAAATGTTGACAGCTGCCACTACAGCCATACAGAACATGATCTCAAAGATCATTTCCCTGATTGCTGAACTTCCGGGGAAAGTATGGACACACTTGGTCAACGTAGTCACAAAAGTGACATCATGGGGGCAGCAGATGCTTTCAGCTGCTACCACGGCAATACAGAACATGGTTTCAAGCATCATATCCAAACTGGCAGAACTTCCCGGAAAAGTAGCTTCCAAACTGGCAGAAGTTACGTCTGCTATGGTTCAGTGGGGATCTGATATTGTTTCCAAAATGACGGACGTAGGGAGAAACATTGTTTCAGGTATCTGGAATGGCATTTCTTCCGGCTGGGATTGGCTGAAAGGAAAAGTTGCTGACCTTGCGAACAGTCTTTTGGACAGCGCAAAAAGCGCACTGGGGATCAATTCCCCTTCCACAAAGTTCAGGGATAAAGTAGGTAAATGGATCATGCCCGGCGTAGCAGAGGGCGTTGAAAACTCCATGCCCAAAACTTTGAGGGGTATGAAAGCGGAAGCCGGAAAACTGATAGCAGCTATGCAGGGAACGGTTGACGCAGCAATGAGCAATTTCACACTTGCCGCAGCTGGGGGCGCAGGATTGAAAGCCGCTACAGCAGGGGCCACATTCGTAGAAATTGACAATAGCCAGTCACAGGAAAACAACTATCATGTGGCGGTTCCTACACCGTCAGAAGTAGCAAAGAATCAGCGGGAAGCGTTCAGGAACTTCCAGAAAGGTGTGAAGTAATGACTATAAACACAATCAAAATTGAACTGACGTGCAACGGCCGGACGCTGGTGATGGGCCCGAATGAGGATATTGACATCACGAAAGTGACCGGCCTTGAATCGTCCGAACTGGAAATTTCCACTTCTGACAATGCGCTGGTGGATGGTGTTTCGGTTGACGGTAAGAAAATCAGCAAGAGGCCCATCCACATTGAAGCGAAGTTCAAGAGAAATAAAAACAATCCTGAAAACCGTGCGGCGGTGATCAAGTTCTTCAATCCGAAGTACACCGGGAAAGCCCTGATCACAAATATGGGGATTTCCCGGAATATCAACTATGAACTGGAAGGGTGGACGTTTGCGGAGCAGCGGAACCTTGACAACAGGCTGGGGATCATTGTGGATCTGATGTGTCCTGATCCCTATATGCTGAATGTTGACAATTTCGGAAAGAACATGGCCCACTACACGGCGCAGTTCCATTTTCCGTGGCATAGTCTGGCAAGGCGGGCCACGAACAAAAAAGACTATCCTGAACAGGCGCGGGGGCTTATGCTGGGCGGCACGATCACAGGCTACAGGACACTTCACAAGGAAGTTGTGCTTGCAAACGATGGTGACGTGCCTACAGGCCTACAGATCCAGTTTGTAGCGAAGCGTGGAACCGTGAAGAATCCGAAGATCACCAACGTGAAAACCGGCCAGTATATGAGGGTGTATTGTGATATGGTGGTCGGTGACATTCTTCTGGTAGACACCAACGAACGCCATCAGGTCATTGAACTGAACGGCGTGAACTACTATAACCACATTGACCGTAAATCTGAACCGTTTGAACTGGCAATTGGTGAAAATTACCTTGAATATGACGCAGACGAAAATTACACGAATCTGGACGTAAACCTTTTTTACCGTCCTAAATATCTGGGGGTGTAGCTGGTGCAATTCATTATACTTGACAAGGATTTCCAGACGATGGGATCCATAAAAGTTTTCAATACCCTGATGTGGTACAGACGTTACTACAGCCCCGGTATATTTGAACTTCACCTTCCGGCTGATTATTTTGATCTGATAAACACAGGGCGTTATCTATACAGGAATGACCGCACGGAATTAGGGGTGATCCGGGAAGTCAACTTTGCAAGGGGTGAGAAAAGCGAAAAGACAGCCTACTGCAAAGGTTTCTTTGCTGAACACTTGCTGAACAACGGCGTGATCTATCCTGTATTCAGCCAGACAGGAAAGCCGGATGCACTGGCCCACGCCATAGTTGACACATACCTGATCAATCCGGCTGACAAAAAGCGGAAAATCAACGCTGACATACGGCTGGGGAAGCTGGAAGGGCTGGGATCTTCCACTACCCTACAGAATACCGGGGATGAAGTGGGAACGAAGCTGTATGAAGTTCTGAAAACACAGGAAATGTCACAACGGCTTGTGTTTGATTATCTGGAAAACAATCTGACCTATGAGGTATGGCAGGGCAAAGACCGAACTGACAGCCAGACAGAAAACAGCTGGGCGATCTTTTCCGATTCCTTCAGGAACATAAAAAACGCACAGTATGACCGTGACGAATCAGACTGTAAAAATGTGGCTTATGTGGCTGGCGAAGGGGAAGGATCAGCCCGGATTGTGGTTGAAGTGGATATTCGGTCAAGCCCGGATGAAGAACGGCGTGAACTGTTTGTTGATGCCCGTGACCTTCAAAAGACCACTGACAACGTAACCTATACGGATGCACAGTACAGGGAAATGTTGCGCCAGCGTGGACTTGAAAAGCTGGCTGAATATGCCGCCGTTGAAAAGGTTGATTCCGGCGTGGATCCGGCTGCTAACCTTATATACGGCACTGACTTTGACCTGGGAGATTTATGCACATACCGCTATAGTGATGTAAATATAGAGTGTTCAAAGCGTATCACGGAAATACAGGAAGTGCTTGAAGGTTCAAGGCAAACGCTGAATGTTATTTTCGGAAATGACGATGCAACGAACTTTAAACAAATTATCAGAAAGGAAACGAAGTGAAATGTTAAGATACGGCTATTTTGATTCTGACATTATAGGTATAGACGATGAAGGGATGCCCATATTTGACCGGGCTGAACTGTCTGACCTGTTCGCCCTTCTCTTTGCCAGTCTGGTGAGTGACGGCGTTCTGGCCCTTCCGAATACCTGTTTCAAGATACAGGCAGCCGGAAACGGCCTGAACATTGAACGGCTGCCGGGTTTCGGTATGGTCAAGGGGCATTTCTGCTATGATGATGAATCCGACACCATAACACTGACCGCACCGCAGTCATATAACCGCATTGACCGGGTTATCATGCGCCTGAACCTTCTTGACCGCATGGTTGAAATTATCGTCAAGCAGGGGGAAGAAGCGGCGAAACCGCAGCCCCCGGAACTGATCAGACCTTCCGCTGGTGACTATTTTGAACTTTGCCTTGCGGAAATAACACTGACACCGAAGCAGACCACGATCACACAGTCCAGCATAAACGACACCAGAGCGAACAGCGCATTGTGCGGCTTTATCACACAGCTGATTGACCATCTTGACACGGCTGTATTCTTTGACCAGCTGAACGCCTTTTATCAGGAATTTGTTGACAAGTCCAACGCCAGCTATGACCAGTTTGAACAGATGGCAAAGGCGGCCTATGAAAAATTCGATGCTGACATTACCCTGTATATTTCCACGCTGAAAAAAGACAGCACGGACGCATACAACAATCTGATCAGCACAATGAATGCTTTTTATCAGGATCTTTCCACACAGGGAAAGACCCTGTTTGATAAATACAGTGCGGAGATTGCCGCCTATGCCGCACAGCTACAGGAACAGGGGCAGAAGGACGTTCTGGCAATCATTCAGGAACTTACACAGTTCAAGACCGTGAACGAAGCTGAATTTCTGGCATGGTTTGAACATATCCGGGGGCAGCTGGAAGAAGATCCGGCTGGGAAGCTACAGCTGCAACTTGATCAGGCAAACGCACAGATCGGGGATCTGGAATCAATGCTTTTCACTGGAATGGTCAGGGTGAAGCTGAATACTGATCAGGGCAACTATATTACTGACAGTTTAGGGAAGCCGTTACTGATCGGCTGGCCCATCTGTAAATGCAATAAATAAAACAGGAAAGTGAGGAAAAGAAAGAATGAATCAGGGGCAGACAATCTTTGAACTGGAACACGCTACTACTGTTCCGGCTGGCAGCCGTTATGTGGTGGAAATGGGCGATGGCACAGGTACAAAAGCGGTCACGCATGAAGATGTGGTCAAGGCCGTGGGCGGTGATCTTCCGCTGGGCGATACAAAGGATCTGGAAACGCTGGCGAAAGATAATTTTGTGGCTGCTATCAATGAGATCAAGGAACGGGCTGACAAGGCATCCGGGGGCGCAGCTATCCGGGTAAAGACCGCCGATCCCGGCTTATATGGGCGCACGGTCACAGTAACGGACGGGGAAACCACACTACAGGGATCTATGTCATATACGGGCGAATGTGTCATTTCCGGCGTTATCATGAATGGGAACCTGACTGTATCAGCCGCCACGGAAGAAGGGGCAACGGATCAGGCGGTTGTATATGTTCAGGCATACGCAACGTATGACGTACAGCTGGACACCAGACAGGCGCACAACTGGATCAATGTCACCACTTCCGAAGCATCGCTTTTTGACACAAAAGTGACCGCTTCCAATGGTGAGGAAATGACCACGGCCATGATCGGGAAAGACGGTAAGGCCCGGATCAAGTTCATGTTTTCCGGCAAGGTCACGGTCACGGCTACCGATGGGGTGAATCTGGTCAGTGCTGCCGTGGACGTTTCCGGGGAAGTTTCTGGAAGCTATGACGTGAATTTGCAGCTGTACAAGGTGACAGTCACCACACAGGAAGCATCCCTTGAAAAACAGGCCGTGACACTGAAAAACGGCGGTTACACCAGAACAGCGGTTTTTAGTGAGGGAACGGCTACAATCATATTTGACAGTAATTTCATGGGTGAATGTCAGATCACGGCATCGGACGGCATGAAAACCGGGAAAATGAAGTTTACAGCGGTTGAAGATACTCATGAATACAGCCTGACCTTGAAGCTGGGCGTTATTTTTTCAGCCCTGATTGACTTTTCAAAGTCGAATCCTGAAAGCATGGTCACATATACGGACGATGCCGCCGGAATGGAAAAGAAGTTTTCAGCGTGGCGCAATCAGGAGATTTTCAAGAATCTGGGCTTGTGTGTGCTGAAAGACGGAAAGAAGCTGTATGATCTGGACGATAACAACACCACAAAGAAAAAGGACGGAACCGCCGCTGATATTACCACGCTGGGAAATGACGTGATGCTGGAACTTCCTGAACGCCTGGGCTATATGATCGAATGGCAGGATAGCGGAAAAATGCTTCTGAAAGTGTCCGTGACCAATAAGCCGGACAACGAAGCGTATAATTATGACGCTTTCAGCCTTGACGCATACAACGATTGCGACAAGATCTATATAGGCACATACAAAGGCTACTGTACCGGGAACAAAGCATATTCTTCTTCTGGGAAAGCGGTCACGGTATCACAGACAATAGACGCTTTCAGAACATGGTGCAGGGCAAGGGGAACAGGCTACCAGCAGCGTACCTATGGAAGCGTGAAGCTGATGCAGTGCTTGTATATTATCAGCCACGGCACACTGAACAGTCAGGCGGCGGTTGGCACTGGTTACGTTCTTTCCACTCATAAATCCGGGGTTAAGACTGGCGGCACGGATGCCTATGGTTTTGATTCCGAAGTGATCAAGGCCAGCAATCCGTCATATATGACTGACCAGAATCATCAGGTGAAGTGTCTCGGTCTTGAAGATTTCTGGGGGAATTACTGGGAATTTGTGGATGGGCTTGTGTCTGACGCTTCCCAGAATGTCCTGACGGCGAAGTGTGCAGCTGATTTCAACACACAGGGATCCGGTTATGAGAACAACGGAAACGGCGGTGTATCTGCTAATATCGCCAACTATATGAAACTTCCGCAGGGTGGAAGCAAGGCCGGCTTTACAGCCCGTGACGTGACGGGATCGGACAGCACCTATTTCACGGATTATGCTTATTTGTCTGCGTCCTGTCTTGCTATTTTCGGTGGTAGTTGGGCTAATGCGCTTTATGCGGGGGCTTTTCGGCTGAGTGTGGATGATGCCTTTTCTTTCTCGCTTGCGATTGTCGGTTGTCGCCTGATGTATATGCACAAGGAAGAAAAGACAGAAACAGCGGCGTAAATTATATAGGCGGTGAAAGCATGACATAAGGTTGATCACAGAATGAACCGCATGAAAAGAACAGACAAAAAAAAGATTATACTAATTTGTATACGTCCTGTCTTACTATTTTCAGTGGTAATTGGAATAATGCACTTAATGCAGGGGCTTTTCAACTGAATGTGAATAATACCTTTTCTTTATCGAATGCGAATGTCAGTTGTCACCTATTGTTTTCCAGCAATAGTATTTTTTTAGCAAGGTGAACCTTCACCTGAAAGACAACTGGCAGGTGTTCCCGGTGGATGCCCGTGGTATTGATTTTATAGGGTTCCGCTGTTTCCACGGTTATACACTGTTACGGAAACGGACATATAAACGCTTCACATCTGGTATGTTGCGGATCCTTGAAAAGCAGGAAAACGGCCAGCTGATCAGCTATTCAGAATTTTGTTCTGCTAATTCCTATTGCGGATGGCTGGATATGTGCGATGGGAACAGGCTGAAAGAAAAATACATTGTTCCGATTGTGCCGTCACTGATACGGTACTATGAAGAAGTTATTGCTGCTGGAAAGAAAAACAAGGCGGCGAAAATAAGGAAATATAAAAAGAAACTGGAAAAGAAAGGACTGGTGAAAGCAGCATGAAAGATCTTGGAATCAGACAGGGAAGCGGGGCGTTTGCCGTTCCGCTGGTAGTGATGCCCGATGCGGTGTACGTCCACACGGACATTCAGAAGGTGGAGCCGCCGGAAGGAATGGAAACTTCCGGGGAAGTGTATCAGTACCATGAATATATCTATGAGCCGGATGAATACATCCAGCTGATCGGTAATGAGAACAGCACCTTGAAGGAAAAGCTGGCAGGCGTTTCTGACGAACTGACCAGTACACAGATGGCACTTGTAGAAGTTTATGAATTGATAGGGGGTATAGAATCATGAGCATGATGGCGAAGGTATACGCTGACCTGATCCGCAAGGGAAAAAAGACAATCAAGGATGTGCCGAAGGAATTGCAGAAAGAGGTCAAGGCTATTCTGGCGGGTGACGAAACATGATCCTGCTTCATGCCTTGCTTTTTTTAATACTGGGGACAGGGGGTAAAAACGATATGGCAGTAATTTATGCAACGCTGATAGTAAAGGGCAAGAAAACCTTTGCTGACGTTCCGGCAAAGATTCAGGAACAGGTCAAAGAAGTCCTGATCGATCTGGAACTTCCTGAACTGGCTGAAATTTAATTTTTACAGCCACATGGACAAATTATCAAACAGGCACACAAAACCGCCTATATGACGTTATATGAGCGTCAGAAGGGCGGTTTTTGTGTGCCGGAAAGGTGGAAACAATGAAAGCAAAACTTTTAACTTTGATCGGCGTGTCTGGAAGTGCGCTGGCTTTCCTTTTCGGGGGCTGGGATGCAGCACTTAAAACGCTGATCATCTTCATGGCGATTGATTATATTACCGGGCTGATCGTGGCCGGGGTGTTCAAGACCAGCGAAAAGACAGAGAACGGCGCACTGGAAAGCCGGGCCGGCTGGAAAGGTCTTTGCAGAAAAGGCGTAACGCTGCTTGTTGTGCTGGTGGCCTGCCGCCTTGATCTGGTCATGGGTTCCAATTTTATCAGGGATGCCGTGGTGATCGCCTTTATTGCGAATGAAACAATTTCTATTATTGAGAACGCCGGGCTGATGGGGATCCCCATTCCGGCCATTATCACAAAGGCTATTGAAGTGCTGAAAAAGAAAGCAGAAAGCGAAGGTGACGGACAATGATCAAGATCTGTCTGGATGCGGGCCACTGGGGGAAATATAACCGTTCCCCCGCTGTTCCTGCTTATTATGAATCTGATATGGTTTGGAAGTTGCACCTGTTACAGAAGAAATTTTTGGAAGAATACGAAGGTGTAACAGTGATCACTACCCGGACGGATCAGGGAACTGACAAGGCCCTGTATGACCGGGGTATGACTTCAAAGGGGTGTGACCTGTTCCTGTCTGACCATTCTAACGCCGTGGGATCTGGGGTGAATGACAGCGTTGACTATGTAGCAGTGTATCATCTTGTAGATGACAATACCACGGAAATAGACGATATTTCAAAGCGGATCGCTGAACAGCTGGCCCCTGTTATTGCCGGGGTTATGGGAACCACACAGGGGTTCCGACTTGTCACCAGAAAATCCGGGAATGACCGCAACGGTGACGGCCAGCTGAATGATAATTACTATGGTGTGCTTCACGGCGCACGGACGGCTGGAACACCGGGGCTGATTCTGGAACACAGCTTCCACACCAATACCAGAATGACAAACTGGCTTCTGGACGATGGGAACCTTGCCCTGCTTGCACAAGCGGAAGCTGACGCAATCGCCGCCTATTATGGGCTGGTGAAAAAAGGGCAGACTGACGGGGGCAGCGCAACAGCACCAGCGCAGGGAAGCACAGGATCAAACGAAGAAGTGATCTGGAATTTCCTGAAAAGCAAAGGGCTGAATGATTATGCTATAGCTGGGATATGGGGAAACCTGAAAAAAGAAAGTGCGTTCCGTCCTGACAATCTCCAAAACAGCTATGAAAAGAAGTACGGTTTTTCGGATGCAGAATATACCGCTGCCGTGGATTCTGGGGCGTATGGGAATTTTATACATGATTCAGCCGGGTATGGACTGGTACAATGGACATATTGGAGCCGGAAAAAAGCCCTGTATGACCGGGCAAAGGCGGCGGGCGTGTCTATTGGTGATCTTGATATGCAGCTGGCTTTCTTGTGGGAAGAAATTCAGGGATATAAACAGGTCATGAACGTGCTGAACAATGCCGGATCCGTTCAGGCTGCTTCCGATGCAGTCATGACCGGGTATGAAAAGCCCGCTGACCAGAGTGAAGCAGCTAAACAGGTGCGCCGGGAAGCAAGTCAGGAAGGTTTTGACAAGTACGCCGGATCAGGATCCGCTTCTGCTGCTACTTCCCTTCCCTATCTTGTCAGGGTGGGGATCCCCGATCTGAATATCAGGGTGGGGCCCGGAACTGACTATGACAAGACTGGGGAACATACCGGGATCGGCACTTTCACCATTGTGGAAGAATCGGACGGAAAAGGGGCTGAAAAATGGGGCCTTTTGAAGTCTGGGGCGACAAAGCGTAACCGCTGGATTTCCCTTGATTTTGCTACAAAAGTTTGTTCCTAATTTGTTACTAATTGAGGGCATTTGACGGGGTTTTAGGGGTGCTAAACTTGTGAACATTTCCCATAAATCCAGTATTTACGCCATGTTGTAATGAACCTTTATTCATGATATCCTGATCGAATTGCTGATCGGAATGAACCGTTTTGAGGAAGCGGTTCCTTATTGTCACAACAGGATAGAATCACTGATTGGCAGGCCGGGAACCGAACCATCTCTGGCAAGGGTATTTTTCCGCCTTGCGCATTGTTATCATATGATCAACCAGCCTGCACAGGCAGAAAAATTTTATCTTGCTTTTGAGAACGGACAGGATATCGTTCCTTCCGAATACCGGGACGAATATCTGTTATATTATAAAAACAGCAGAAAGCTTTGGGAACGGATAAAAAGATGGTTCAGGAGATGGTTTAGGAGAGGCTAACGTGCCTCTCCGCCTAAAAACCGTAGATATTTTACCGCCGTATCTGCTCTGGATGTATTTTTCACGATACCAAAAACCGGAACCAGTTCCGTATAACATCCGGCCTTAGAAATGACGGGCGTGCCGCCTACATAGATCCCTACGGGTATCGGGTCTTCCAATAGGGAAGGATCATGATGATCCGTAGAAGCCTTTTCCGAGTCCCTGTGATAGTCCTGCCCGTCTTCGGATTCCCAATAGTCGTCCGCATTGCGCGCTGCGATCTGCGCACCGTCTATATAAAAAATATCGTCTTTATATTTTTCCAAAAGATCTTTGGGCAGCACTTCCCGCAGATCAAAAAAGATTTCGTTTACGGCATAGTTGGTAAAAATTTCTTCATCGGCAATGGTGACGTCGATATCCCCGGTCTGTATCATGGCGAAAAATTTCTGTGAGGCGGCAAGGCTGGTTTCCGAAAGATCCGTGAAAGAGTAGTACATGGTGCTGTCCAGCATAGCCTCGTAGTTTTCCGTATCCAGTTCCAAATATTCGGAGAAAGCCGACATCTGCTCCTCGGCGGAAAAAGTCTGAAGGGCATTGAAGTAGACCCCGTAAAAGGCATAATCTTTAGCAGCGGCAATGTCGCGGATCATAGTTATGATTAGGAAAAGAGCTACTGCCGCTACGATGGTGTGGATCTTATAATAATCCCAAAAGTAAGAAAGCTTTCCCTTTAGATCCATGTCTTTTGTTTTTTGTTTTTCCCGTTTGATTTCGTCTGAGATTGCCATGAGACTCCTATCTGCGTAACGTACCCTGTGTTTTTTACCGCCGCCTATGTATTTTTATTTATGAGAATCATATTTACTATAACGTTTCCTATATTGAGTGTCAAGAAAGCGGATCTGATTATCTTATGAAAAGAGTATAAACAAAAAATAAAAGAAACAATAAAATACAAAAATAAAAAATCCTAGTGCTTGAATCTTTTACCGATTTATTATATGATTGATTAATATATAAATATATGAAGGAATTTATCTAACTAATTTAACTAGAGTGTGTTTGAAAATTGCTTTCCCCGAGATGTGCGCTGCAGATTGGGGGAATGAATTTTTAAACGCGCTCTAAGGAAGGATGTATTATGAGTGAGACCTATGTAGAGTGTTTAGTATCAAAGGGAGTTTCGACAGGAGCTAAGTTTTTGCGTATTTTGCTTGTAATGCTGACCGCGGCATTTGCAATGCTCGGGATAGTGGGCTTTGTGATAGCGCTGGTCGTGGCGCTGGTTCTTGGCGGTGTGACCTGGTTCGTTTACATGAATACGGATACGGAATACGAGTATCTGTACCTGGACAGGGAGATCAAAGTGGACAAGATCATGAATAAGAGCAAAAGAAAAAAACAGGGGACATTCGAGATCGAACGTATGGAGATTTTTGCTCCGGTCAATTCTTACCATTTGGACAATTACAAAAACAGACAGGTCAAGGTGCTGGATTTCAGCAGCGGCAAAGAAAGGCAGCCGGAGACAAGATACGCTTTATATTATGAAGGAGGGCAGAAAATCATTTTAGAACCGACGGCAGAGTTTGTTAAGGCAGTACAGAATGTTGCGCCGAGAAAAGTATTCACAGATTGATTCACAAATTAGGAGGAGAGAAAATGGGACAGATTATTGGAGAAGGCATCACATTTGACGACGTATTGTTAGTACCGAGTTATTCGCAGGTAATACCGAATCAGGTGGATTTATCCACATGGCTGACAAAGAAGATCAGGCTTCATATTCCCATGATGAGTGCGGGCATGGACACCGTTACCGAACACAGGATGGCGATCGCAATGGCGAGGCAGGGCGGTATCGGTATCATTCACAAAAATATGTCCATTGAGGCACAGGCAGAAGAAGTCGACAAAGTAAAACGCTCAGAAAACGGCGTCATCACGGATCCGTTTTCCTTATCCCCCGAGCACGCATTATCGGATGCGGACGCTCTGATGGCTAAATTCAGAATTTCCGGAGTGCCTATCACGGAAGGCAAGAAACTGGTAGGTATCATTACCAATCGGGATCTCAAGTTCGAGACAGATTACACGAAAAAAATCAAAGAATGCATGACTTCCGAAGGGCTGATCACGGCGCCGGAGGGCATTACCATTGAAGAGGCAAAACAGATCTTAGGGAAAGCAAGAAAAGAAAAACTGCCGATCGTAGATAAAGATTTTAACCTGAAAGGTCTTATTACGATCAAAGACATTGAAAAGACGATCAAATATCCCCTTGCGGCCAAAGACGTGCAGGGCCGCCTTTTATGCGGCGCGGGCGTGGGTATCACGGCAAACGTATTGGACAGGGTGGCCGCTTTAGTGGACGCCAAAGTGGATATCATCGTTTTGGATTCTGCCCACGGACATTCGGAAAACGTTCTCCGCTGCCTTAGGATGATCAAAGACGCCTATCCGGAGCTGCAGGTCATTGCCGGAAACGTAGCTACAGGAGAGGGGACAAAGGCATTGATCGAGGCCGGCGCGGATGCGGTAAAGGTAGGGATCGGGCCGGGATCGATCTGTACGACCCGTGTCGTTGCGGGCATCGGCGTACCTCAGATCAGCGCGATCATGGATTCCTATGCGGTTGCAAAGGAATACGGCATACCGGTCATCGCCGACGGCGGCATCAAATATTCGGGCGATATGACGAAGGCGATCGCGGCGGGCGGAAACGTCTGTATGATGGGCAGCATCTTTGCAGGCTGCGACGAAAGCCCGGGGACTTTTGAATTGTTCCAAGGAAGAAAATATAAAGTTTACAGGGGAATGGGTTCCATAGCGGCCATGGAGAACGGCAGCAAGGATCGTTATTTCCAAACGGACGCCAAGAAGCTGGTACCCGAGGGCGTGGAAGGCCGTGTGGCTTACAAGGGAACCGTAGAAGATACGGTATTCCAGCTGATGGGCGGCCTGCGTTCCGGTATGGGATACTGCGGAACGGCCACGATCGAGGAGTTAAAGCAGAACGGGCGGTTTGTGAAGATCTCCGCGGCATCCTTAAAGGAAAGCCATCCCCACGATATACATATCACGAAAGAAGCGCCAAATTATAGTATGGAAGAATAAAAAGGGAGTAAAAAAGGACGGTACAGTATAGGAGTGGGAGGCGTACCGTCCTTTTTAAAAGAGAGAGATGAGGGAACAGAAGATTGAAGGTGATTTCTCATTAAAAGAAATCATGGGATTAGAACATGTGCAAAGACTAGCGGACCGGTTCTGTGAAGTGACGGATGTGTTTGCCTATGGAGTGGACAAAGAGGGACGTCCGGTTACAAGAATATCGGGGCATAAAGAAGAGGCCGAGAGAGTCTTGGAGTATCTGAATGAGGATCAGATCAGGGAATTGATCGATCGCGTGCAGGTTGGTTCTTTAGAGGAACAGGCCGTAGAGGATACGGAATATGCGGACATGAAGATTGCCGCGGTGGCTATAAGGATCGATGAAAACCATTTGGTCACATGGGTGGTGTGCGGTATTTTAACGGAGCAGGATGCAAAGGAATTTGGCGCTAGGACGGAACGGATCGCAACGAGGGTGAGCGAGAAGAAGTTCTATCATGTTCTGGATGTTTTAAGGGATACCAGTTATGTGATATTGGAAAATCAGATATCCCTTGTCAATGCAAGGGCGGAAAGCGTCAGAAGCCGTAATTCCGAAAATGAAATGGGGCAGTCGCTAAAGAGGATCGAAGCAACGACAAAAGTGGTGCAGCTTTTGGACAGCGACGCCGTGATGGAAGATATTATCAGCGAGACGCTGCAGATCACAGGCAGGCATTTGGATGTGAGCAGCGCCCAGTTCCTTTGTCTGGAGAGGGAAAACGGAACGATGGACGTGGTCGGAGAGTGGTGTAAGGACGGGATCATTTCATTCTTTGATAAAACGAAGGGGTTAGCCGCATTTCCTTTTTTAAATCAGGATAAACCGATCGTGATTTCTTCCGATTCCTTTGAGGCCACGGAGGCAGGCGCGGAGCTTACAAAGCATGGAATAAAAGCGCTTACGGTCTTTCCCATCACTTTGCAGGGAAAGACGGACAGATATCTATGTATGATGGATTGCAAAGAACGGATCTGGCAGGTTGAGGAGATCAAGTTTATCAGAGACGCCGCCAAGCTTTTGCAGAGCGTGGTACAGCGTCAGGTACAGAAAAATTCGCTGGCAAGTTCCCATACGGCGTTAGAGGCGATATTGGATAATCTGATCTGCGGCGTTTATGTGCGCGACCTGAAAACGAGGGAAGAACTTTTTGCCAACAGGAGCCTGAAAGATAATTTCGCAACGGAAATTTCAATGGGGATACTGGATCAGTTTTTGGATAAAGGCATCGCCAGACAAAAAGAAACGGGCAGCACGGAAATATATTACAAAATACTGCAGCAGTGGTACGATCTTTTCTATACGAATATCGCATGGGTAGACGGCAGACAGGCAGAGCTGTTTTGTCTGTATGATATTACGGAAACAAAGATCTATCAGCGTAAGATGGAGCAGCAGGCGTATACGGATTTCCTGACCGGGCTTTATAACAGGATGTGTTGCGAGAGGGATCTGGCGTCCCATATCGACAATGCGAAAAAGAACCATACGACGGGCGCGCTGCTTTATATGGATCTGGATGATTTCAAGCATATCAACGACGGGCTAGGCCATCAGTACGGGGATGTACTGTTAAAGGCGATCTCCAACAACCTGAAAAATATCGAGGGGATCCAGAACAGTTGTTACCGGATGGGCGGGGACGAATTTGTGATCATTATACCGCCGGAAAGTTATCCCCGGTTTAAAGAGATCATAGACGAGATCCAGAATATTTTCAGTAAACCCTGGTATTTAAAAAATGCGGATTATTATTGTACGATGAGCATGGGGATCGTGAATTATCCGGAAGCAGGAGAGAGCGTGCACGATCTGATCGTGAAGGCGGATATCGCCATGTATGAGGCGAAAAAGTCCGGTAAGAACCAGATCACGAATTACACCGACGGGCTTTCGAACGGCGTGAGCAAACGCCTTGATATGGAAAAGAATATGCGGGATGCCACGGCGAAAGGGTACGAGGAATTTGAAGTCTATTTCCAACCTATCATAGATATCCAAAAAACGGGGACGCCCTGTGTCGGAGCGGAGGCGCTGATACGGTGGAACAGCGCCAAGATGGGATTTATCGCGCCGTCGGAGTTTATTCCGCTTGCGGAATATTTGGGCTTGATCAACCCAATCGGAAACTATGTGCTGAAAACGGCCTGTGCCGCTTGTAAAGAGTGGAACGACAACGGACATCCCTATTTTAAAGTCAATGTCAACCTTTCGGTGATCCAGCTTTTACAGCCGGATATTGTGGATATTGTTTCAAAGACGATCGTAGAAACGGGGATCAATCCTCAAAATCTTACGCTGGAAGTGACGGAAAGCCTTGCTATCAACGATATGAAGAGAATGAAGGAGATTCTTGGAAATATCAAGAAGCTTGGCGTCAGGATCGCGCTGGATGATTTCGGTACAGGATATTCTTCGTTAAACCACATCAGGGAGATTCCTTTCGACGTGATCAAGGTGGACCAAAGTTTTGTAAAGGATCTGGCGGAAGACGCATATTCCCAGTCCTTTATCAAAATGGTAAGCGATCTTGCCGACGCGATCGACGTGAATCTGTGCGTGGAAGGAATTGAAACGAAAGAACAGTATAAAGTATTGGAGGGCATGAAAATCAGCATGATACAGGGATATTATTTTGACCGCCCCATGCCCAGATACCAGTTTGAAAGAAAATATTGCCAAAAGCAGAAGAAAAAAAGAAGATAACGGTATAACGTAAGTTTGCGTTTGTGCGGCGGCGCAAACCGGATCATATGCAGACTGATAAATTGGGAAAAGCCGCGCAGAAAAGAGGAAAGATGGAAAAGTTATCATTGGAAAAAGAACTGAAAGAGAACGCCTATCCCGGAAGAGGGATCGTGATCGGTAAATCCGGGGACGGCACGAAAGCCGTGATCGCTTACTTTATCATGGGAAGGAGCGTAAACAGCAGAAACCGTATTTTTGTGGAAGAGGGGGAAGGGATCCGTACACAGGCATTCGATCCGGCGAAATTAGAAGATCCGAGTCTGGTCATTTATGCGCCGGTCAGGGTCCTCGGCAATAAGACGATCGTAACAAACGGCGACCAGACCGATACCATATATGAAGGTATGGACAGGCAGCTGACCTTTGAACAGTCGCTGCGCAGCCGGGAGTTTGAGCCGGACGGCCCCAATTTTACGCCCCGCATTTCCGGTATCCTGCATATGGGAGACGGACAATACAATTATGCAATGTCCATTTTAAAGAGCAATAACGGCAGTCCGGAAGGATGTAACAGATATACGTTCGCTTATGAAAATCCGGCGGCGGGCGAAGGGCATTTTATCCATACTTATATGCATGACGGCGCTCCTCTTCCAAGCTTTGAAGGAGAGCCTAAGCTGGTTTCGATTCCGGACGATATGGAAAGCTTTGCCAATATGCTTTGGGAAAGCTTAAACGAAGAAAATAAAGTTTCTTTGTTTGTCAGATTCATAGACATTGCAACAGGAAAATATGAAACGAAGATCATAAATAAAAACCGGTAAAAGAATCGGGCGGATGGGAAACAAAGGAACAAAAAAGCTGTGTCTGCAGGCGTGAAACACGGATCAGGCAACGAAGAAAAAAGAAGTAAAGGAGATAAAAAATAAGTATGAATGAGATCGAATTAAAATACGGCTGTAACCCCAATCAGAAACCTTCCAGAATCTTTATGGAAGACGGCAGCGACCTGCCTGTACAGGTATTGAACGGAAAACCCGGATATATCAATTTTTTGGACGCATTTAACGGCTGGCAGCTTGTGAAAGAATTAAAAGCGGCGACAGGACTTCCGGCGGCGGCTTCTTTTAAGCATGTATCGCCGGCAGGGGTGGCGGTAGGACTGCCGCTTTCGGATACGCTGGCAAAGATTTACTGGGTGGACGATCTGGGAGAACTGTCTCCCCTTGCCTGCGCATATGCAAGGGCAAGAGGCGCAGACAGGATGTCTTCTTTCGGCGATTTTATCGCCTTGTCCGATGTCTGCGATGAGGATACGGCAAAACTGATCAAGAGAGAGGTTTCCGACGGCGTGATCGCGCCGGGCTACACGGACGAGGCTATGGAACTGTTAAAGGCGAAGAAAAAGGGAAATTATAATATTATTCAGATAGACGAAAAATATGTGCCGGCGGAACTGGAAAGAAAGCAGGTATACGGGATTACCTTTGAGCAGGGCCGCAATGAACTGGATATCAACGGAGAACTTTTATCCAATATCGTTACGGAGAATAAGGAACTTCCAGAGGCCGCGCTGATCGATATGAAGATCTCGTTGATCACTTTGAAATATACCCAGTCCAATTCCGTATGTTTTGTGAAGGACGGTCAGGCCATCGGGATCGGCGCCGGACAGCAGTCCCGCGTACATTGCACCAGACTGGCGGGAAATAAGGCGGATAACTGGTTTTTACGTCAGGCCCCGCAGGTTCTTGGGCTTTCCTTTGTGGACACGCTTGGCCGTGCCGACAGGGATAATGCGATCGATGTTTATATCGGAGAGGAATATATGGACGTACTGGCAGACGGCGTGTGGGAAAAGACCTTTAAGGTTAAACCGCCTGTATTTACGAGGGAAGAAAAAAGAGCGTGGCTCGATAAGCTGCAGGGAGTTACGCTCGGTTCCGACGCTTTCTTCCCGTTTTCCGATAATATTGAGAGAGCGCATAAGAGCGGCGTAAACTATATTGCGCAGCCGGGCGGATCGGTGAGGGACGATCTGGTGATCGAGTGCTGCAATAAATATAATATGGTGATGGCGTTTACGGGTATCCGTTTGTTCCATCATTGATAAAAGCGGGGGGAATTCATGAGATTAGCGGATTTGGAAAAGTATGATTCGGTTACGATCCAGTGCCATGACAATCCGGATGCGGATACGATCGGCGCGGGATTCGGATTATATACTTATTTTAAAAGCAAGGGGAAAAATACCAGACTTATTTACAGTGGGAAAAACAGGATTCACAAGGCCAATTTAAAACTGATGGTGGACAAGCTGGAGATTCCGATTCTTTACTTGGAAGATACGGAGCCGTATATAGACGGACTGCTTATTACGGTAGACTGTCAGTACGGCGCGGGAAATGTGACAAGGCTGAAAGCGGAGCGGGTAGCCGTGATCGACCATCACCAGATCGAAATACCGAATCTGGAATTAAAAGAGATCAATTCTTCCCTCGGGAGCTGCTCCACGCTCGTATGGAAGATGATGAAAGCGGAAGAGTTTCCGGTAGAGGAGGACAGCATACTTGGAACGGCTCTGTATTACGGACTGTATTCGGATACGAATCAGTTTGCGGAGATCTACAACCCGTTAGATATGGATATGCGGGATGCGCTTACCTGCAATATGAGCATGATCAGGCTGTTCCGCAATTCCAACTTAAGCCTTGCAGAGCTGGAAGTGGCGGGGATCGCAATGATACGTTATATTTACAATGACGACCATAAGTATGCGATTATCCGGTCAAAACCGTGCGATCCTAATATCCTTGGCATGATCAGCGATTTTCTCATACAGGTGGACGAGGTTTGGTCCTGTATCGTTTATAACGAGATCAACGACGGGTACAAATTTTCGGTAAGGAGCTGTATCAAGGAAGTGAATGCCAGCGAGCTTGCGGCGTTCGTCAGCGAAAGGATCGGTTCGGGCGGCGGCCATATGGAAAAAGCGGGCGGATTTATCAGTAAGAAACTTTACGAGGAATATTATCCGACCCTGCATTCCGAAGCTTATTTCAGCGAAAGGATGAACGAGTATTTTGACAATACCGAAGTGATCTATGCGGATCAATGTGAGATAGATGTGACGGGGATGGCAAGATATGTGAAGAAAAAGATCCCCCTTGGATTTGTAAGAGCGGCAGATATTCTTCCGGTCAGTACGCCGATCACTGTCCGTACTTTAGAAGGGGATGTGGATATGACGGTGGAGCCGGAGCTGTATATCATGATAGGGGTAAAAGGAGAAGTATATCCCAGCACGAAAGACAGGTTTGAAAAATCTTATCAGATCATAGATAAGCCCTATGACTTGCAGGACAATGCTTCGGACACGGAGTATGTGCCTACCATTAAAAACCGTATGGACGGAGAGACCAGATTTTTGACGAGCTGCGCGGGTACTTGCATCACAAACGGAAAGACCAGCATATATGCAAAGCAGATCGACCGGATGGTAAAGGTATTTACCACATGGGGAGGCGAACGTTATATGCTCGGAAAGAAGGGAGACTATTTGGTAGTACGGTGCGACGATAAGCATGATATCTATGTTGTGGAACAGGATGCGTTTGGAAAGACTTATGAGCCGTGTGAGGAATCGGCCTGTTGACAGACAGAAAGATCATGGCTTGATATTGCAGAAAAAATAGGACATAGAGTACAAAATCCTAGAATATCGGTTTGATTATACCGTTATTTTAGGATTTTTTCTATATTAACGGCTAATATAAAGAAACAGCCCTAAATGGGCATGCCTATATTACATTAGAATTTACTTATAACATGATTTGACTATAAAGAACGGCATGGAGACTATGTATATGAGTAATTATCAGGATGTGCTTAGGCGGCTTGCGGCCTACAGAAAGCGGATAGGGATGACGCAGATCCAACTTGCGGAGAAGATGGACATTAGTCAGGAACAGTACTCTTATCTGGAAAACGGCGTGACGAAACTAACGGGCAGGAATTTAAATATTTTGCTGCAGTCGGGATGGAATATAGATTATATTATCACCGGAGACGAGTTTGACAGTGGGAAGACAGAGCTGGAAGAAGCATTTGACAGCTTTGGAGAAGGGAAAGAGAAAGAATTTATTATGAAACTTTGTGCAGAAATCATGATAGAAAGGGCGGGAAAGTATTATACGCCTAAAAAGAAGGTGCAGGAAAATTTGATTCTGTTAGAAGCCATGCTGAAATCATGGCGGCGTTTTTCCATGATTTATTTTGTCAGACAGCGAATGGATCTGACGCAGATAGCTATGGCGGAAAAGCTGGGAGTAGGTATTAAGAAATATAGAGAGCTGGAAAGGGAAGTCCGTTATCCCGATGCGGAAATGTTATTGGGTTTTTATGATATGTCGGGATACCGGCCAATGCTGTTTCTGAATTTTTACGACAGAAGGCTTTTGCTGATCAAACAGATATGGAGTATGCTTACATCGAAGGAAAAGAAGATCATGTTAGAATTTGTCCGTTATATGAGAACGATGCTGTAAGTAAAATGTAATAAATGGGAGAAGAACAAAGAGTTTTAATGTACAAAAGAGTGATCATCATTGAAGACAATATCAGTACGCTGCAGGTATTGTCGGATATCGTAAAGAAGATCAGCACCGAAATAGAGGTGATGGAATTTAGTACGATGGATGGCGTATATGAAGCTGTATTGGAAAATACAATCGATTTATTTTTAGTAGATATTATTTTAAATCCTGAAGACAGAGGAGATATTTCAGGTATCCGGTTTGCGGATAGAATAAGAAGCATTGAAAAATATGAATTTACTCCAATCATTTTTGTCACTTCATTAGAAGACCCCAAATTATATGCTTATAGCGAACTTCATTGTTTTTATTATCTTGAAAAGCCTTTTGATTCCGAAAAAGTAAAAACGATAGTGGACCGTGCATTGCGCTTTCCGAGCAGAAGGAAGGAGGACGGTGTGCTTTTCTTTCGTAGAGAAGGCATATTGTTTTCCGTCAAATGCTCGGAAATCTTATACATAGAAAACAGCAGACATAGGATCTATTTTCATAGGGTAGGCAACGAGATCATGGAAGTTCCGTACAGGCCGCTGAAACAGATATTGAAGGATGCGGATAATCCGTACCTGCTTCAATGCAGCCGGAGCATGGTCATAAATAAAGAATATGTGGACAGCATCGACTTTACAAACCGGTACATTAAACTGAGAGGTGTGGAATCGCCGATCAATATTGGCAGTACCTATTTGAAAAAGGTGGGCATGGAGTTTCGGTATGATAAATAGGATTAGTTTGCTGGTCGAAGTTATGGCGATTATAGTCTGCCTGTACGCGCTATATGGCGAGAAATACCGTCTAGGGTATAAAGAGATCGTTCTTATATCGGTAGATCTTATATTGATGCAGAGTATTGACAGTGGGTATATTAATGTGGGCGCTTCGGAATTGATGTTTCCACTGATTGCACTTTATTGTATATGGAGATTTGGAACAGATAAGAAAAGGCTGATAGTCAATAACATTTTATATATTATTTTGCTAAGTGGATTACAGATGCTTAGTTTCTTTCTTGTTTCTTGTATTTTGGGAGAAGGGGCTAATAAGGAAGTACATATTTTATGTGTAAATGCAGTAATGCTTACAATTTGCGTTATATCAGCAAGAAAAGAACGATTAAAGAGGGTATCCTATTATTTTCAACGGGATGATATCATTATGAGATGTATGTTGATTTTGGGGTGCAGTATTATACTAATTTGCATTTATATGGTAAAAAGATCCAAAGGTTTATATATAGAAGAATATTTATTTCCTGCGATGGCTACCTTGGTCATGTGCCTTATGACTGAAAGCTGGCAAAAATATAAACTAAAAGCAAGGGAAAAGGAGATGGAACTTCAGACATATAAGCTATATGAAACCTCTTATCAAAATCTGATCTCCGAGATCCGTTTACGTCAGCATGAATTCAATAATCATATCAGCGCTATTTATAGTCAGCATTTAGTATGCAAAAGTTATGAAGAATTGGTAGAACGTCAGAAATCGTATTGCGAAGAGATCACTTATGACAACCGGTATGAGAAACTGTTAAAGGCGGGAGACTTTGCCCTGATCGGCTTTTTATACGGGAAATTTATAGAGGCAGAGAAAAGAGGAATCGCGGTTGAATATGAATTAAAATGTATGGAACTGAGATCCTCCCTTCCGATGTTTAAAATGGTAGAGCTGATCGGTAACCTGATCAACAATGCAATGGACGCTTTGGAAAAGGCGGATGAGAAAAGAATATATGTTTCTATCACCGAAGATGCGGAACAGATCGTGATAGAAGTACGCAACATTTCTTCGACCATATCGCCCAAAGAGATAACGGTAATGTTTCAAAAGGGTTACAGCCTTAAAGGAGAGAACAGGGGATTAGGATTGTATGGCCTGAAGAAAATGGGGGCTGAATATCATTTTGAGATTATTTGCGGGAATGTATTGATAGAGGCGGTAAACTGGTTCTCTTTTTCTGTATGTCTAAATAAGTCTGACCGGATAAGGTGAGAAAAATTTCTATATCAGAATCTTTATGGAAGTCTCTCTGGGCATCAGAACCATATAATATAATCTGCTTTGTATGTGTTCCGTAAATATTTCTTATAGCGGAAACGTATTATTTTATTAAATCCTGTCTTACTTGCGGCATGATATATTCCTCCATTTTGCTCAAATGTTCTGTTCGCTTTTTAGGGGGTAAATGAATGGATTTATCAACTGGATTTGCAATACATACAATCTTTTGCAGGAAAATAATTTCGATAAAGAATAATCTGGAAAGGCTGAAATGAAGAAAGGAATCAGGAGGGAGAAACTAAGAATACGTTCTCCCTCTTGGAACTATGGAGCAGAATAAATATTAGACTTCATAATCTTCCTTTTGGGGATATTGATATTCACCAAAAAAAAGAATAGAAGCATGTGTGAGTTCAAACCAAAAAGAGATTCCCATACAACTCACCAGAGCGTGTTTAATTATTGGCGACAAATACTTTTTCATTCAGATTCCTCCTTCTTTTGTAGTTTTGCAACGACCAGTTGCAGCGTATTTAATATAATAACCCAATATCCTACAATAAGATAAGGATTTTGAGGAATCATATACAGGATAACAAGATAAATAAAAATCAGGACAAATACTCTATTTTTCAAACGTCTATTGACCGATTCGGACAATACAGGATGAAGTACGGAAATTAACGGGCCGATCCTATGGGTAATTATGATGCACAGTAGCAAAGTAACCATCTGAAACAGCGTACTAACAGGGATCAGTGGCAGTATACGGATAGCTGTGAACATATACGCCAAAGATACCAAAAAACACGACCAATAAGTTTTGCAGTGGAGACCGCCGCAGGAAGAGCGGAAAACCTGAAAGAGCGCGATCGTCCAAAAGAATAAAGGAAGATCGTCTAAAAAGAACAGACTGATCATAAGCAGCTTGCTGATTTCCGAAAAAGCGGAGAGAAAAAAGAAACGAAGCTGTGCAATCTGGTAATCGCTGAAATCATACTTTCTTCTGATCAGTTCCAACATAGTATCCGTCCTCCTTCAATTTATAGTTATTGTACTATGAAAGATGCCGGAACGATTAAAAAAGAACCGAAACGTGTAAAACAGCGACCGAATAAAGCTGCGGCTGGTTTTTATCGGTTAAAGCAGGGAGAAAAATAGGGATATTTGTCGAAACGTGTTTTATTCAGTCGAAAAATCGCAGGATTCGGTTACAAAATTTAATCTTTCCGTAAAAATAGTTTATGATAGGCGTATTAAAAATTGCCCTGAGGGCAAGACTTTAATAATAATGAAGAAATGGAGAAAGCGGGGTGGCGGAAATGATGACAGGGATGGCGTTGCATTTAAACGATATTGCAGAGTTAGACAGGAATCTGCATATTGCTGCGGCCGGATTATTACCGGAAACAGCGGCTGGGTCTTGGGAAAGCGATTCGGAAGTTTTGAAGAAGTATTTTCAGAATTTTGAAAGAATGTCGCTGCTTTTAAAGGGCTATGCGGATTTTCTGGAAGAAGACAAAGACCGGATCTATCATGCGGCGGTCAGCCTGTTGGAATTTGACGGCAGGATGATTTCGTAAGTTCTATTTTGATCTAAAACGGCATATATGACCGGAGGAAAATTGAAAAAGTATTTTTAACCGCACTGATTTAAGTCCGGTTTAGCGTATAGGCGCTTCGTTAAGCCGGATGGATAAGGAGTAGGGATGAAAAATCATATGATGGAAGAGATGGAACAGGCAGAAAGAATGATCCAGAGCGGTATGGTGGAATGGACGATGCAGCTCAATTATGTGCGCGAAGCCTTAGACGGTTACATGGTCTGCATGGAAACAAAAGCGGAAGGGGAAACTGCGGAATCGATCGGCAATTATATCGAGGATGTTCATAAATATCTGTTAAATCAGTTTTACAGTCTTTTTTCTGAAATGAGCAGCAGATTAGTGCAGTATGTGGAAGAGTTTCCGAGGCTGCAGGAGGAGGAAACGTTGTCTGCGTCGGTCAAGCCATACGAAGAACTTCATGTAAAACAGGATTTTGGCATGATGGAGAAGATGATGGACGAGCTGGAGCGCTTAGTAGAGGAATGCCGTGGGAAAAGCGTACTCCATGTAGGCTGTTATCAAAAAGGGAATATATGGAAATATGGAGAAGTATGGGAACTGGAACAGCTTGCACAAGAAAGAAAAGCGGATTTAGGGGCAAACGGCGGAGCGCTGCAGAAGGCGATGAAGTCTTATCGGAATCGGCTGATACAAATATGATTTTATAAATGCGGGAGCGTGATGGAAACACGCTCCGATCTTTTTTCACTTTTCTTAAGAAATTTTTTCGTTTTTATCATGCTTCATTTTTTGTTTTATTGTATATCCTATACTCAACGTAAGAAGTTACGACAGGCATAGGATATACAAAGCATAAGAATAAAAATATGCATAAGACAAAAAAGCGAGGTGTGATGTCATGAATTTAGACACAATAACATTCTATTTTACCCAATATGGAGCGATTGCTATTTTTGTGATCGTATTACTGGAATATATGAATCTGCCGGGATTTCCGGCCGGGATCATTATGCCGCTTTCGGGCATATGGGCCGCCAAAGGAAATATCAACTTTTTCTGGGTCATGTTGATCACGCTGGCGGCGGGCGTGCTTGGAAGCTGGATCTTGTATTTTCTCGGACGGACAGGCGGTAACCTGCTTTTGGAAAAATACTTGAAAAAGTTCCCTAAACAGAGAGAGGCGATCGAGAAAAACTTTGATATGATCCGGCAAAAGGGATGCTTTGGCATTTTTCTGAGCAAGCTGATCCCGATGGTAAGGACACTGATCTCCATACCGGCCGGGGTCTTAAAGATAAATTTTATGAAATATACCGTCAGTTCGGCGCTTGGCGTATTTGTGTGGAATCTGGTATTTGTAGGGGCGGGATATTTTTTGGGAGACGCAGTATTTAATTACCTGCATATTTAGGACACTGACTAAGCGGGAAGAGGGGAAACGATATGAAAATAGCAATGATGACAAATAATTATAAACCGTTTATCGCAGGAGTTCCGATTTCCATTGAACGGTTGAGCGAGGGGCTTCGGGAGGCAGGACATGAAGTGGTGGTGTTTGCGCCCGAATACAAAGAGCAGGCGGAAGAACAAAACATAGTCAGGTACAGATCTCTGATCAAAGGCATTATCAACGGAGTATCCGTACCTGACAGTATGGACAGAAAGATCGAAAAGGAATTTAAAGAAGGGAATTTTGACCTGATCCATGTACACCATCCTATGCTGATAGGAAAAACGGCGCTGCATCTCTCCCAAAAATATAATGTGCCGTTGTGCTTTACATATCATACAAGATACGAGCAATATCTGCATTATATCAAAGCGCCTTTTTTGGCAGGAATCATGCCCCGTTATGTGAATAACTATATGAGTCAATGCGATATGGTCTTTGCGCCCACGCCTATGATGCAGGAATATTTGGAGGACATTGGGAAGTCTGCGTCCTGCGTCGTCCTGCCTACAGGCCTGAAGGAAGAAAGCTTTGAACCGGATGAGGAAGAGGCCGGCAAACTGAGAGAAAAACTGATTTCCGGAAAAAAATTCCTGTTCTGTACGGTAGCCAGACTGGCAAAGGAAAAAAACTTTGATTTTTTATTCCGTGCTCTCTCTATAAGAAAACAGGAGCAGGGATCGGACTTCAGGCTGGTCATAGTAGGAGACGGCCCTTATAAGCCGCAGCTTTTAAAATTGGCGGAAGAGCTGGATATACGGGAAGAGATCTTTTTTGCCGGGAAGGTATCTAATGATCAGGTGAAAAATTATTGCAAGGCGGCGGATCTGTTTTTGTTTGCTTCACAATCGGAAACTCAGGGAATCGTTCTGCTTGAGGCGATGGCAGCAGGAACTCCGGTGCTTGCGGTAAAGGCGTCAGGCGTATGCGACGTGGTTGTCAACGGTAAAAACGGATACATGACATATCTGTCAGAAATGGAATATGCCAATAAACTGGATTCTATGCTGGAACAGAACCGGATCTATATGGAGCAGGGGGCAATAGAGACGGCAAGAAAATACGAAGCAGGCGAAATCGCCAAAATGGCAGCCGTTTATTATAATACTGCAATCCAAAACCACAGGCAGGGGAATGACAGGGAGATGGGCAGAAACGGAAGATGGAGGATCGCAGGGATCAAAATGTGAGACGGGCAGGAAAGGGATACTATTTTGTAGGGAAAACCGTAGGAAAGGGAAAACTGTGTTATACTGAAAAGAAGAGCGCCTGAAAAAGAAAGGCTTGGAAAGGAGTTTAGACATTGGCATGGAAACGTTTCACATTTTGATCGTAGAGGATGATAAGGAGATTCGGGAAGGAATCGAGATTTATTTAAAAAATCAAGGGTATCTCGTGTCGCAGGCGGGGGACGGCATGGAAGGGCTGGAAAAAATCGAGAAGGAGGAGTTCCACCTTGCTATAGTAGATATTATGATGCCCCGTATGGACGGGATCACGATGATGATGAAAGTGAGGGAAAAGGGATATGACTTTCCGGTCATCATGCTTTCCGCAAAATCCGAAGAAGTGGATAAGATCATGGGACTGAACATGGGGGCTGACGATTATGTGACGAAGCCTTTTACTACAATGGAGCTTCTGGCAAGGGTAAATTCCCATCTGCGCCGTTATAGGAAGTATCTGGACGCCATGGGGGAGAAGCAGAATAACGATAAGATCTATGTGATCGGGGGACTGGAGTTAAACGAAGAGACGGTAGAGGTCACGGTAGACGGAAACCCTGTGAAGACGACGCCGTTAGAATTTAAAATACTGCAGCTTTTAATGAAGAATCCGGGCAGGGTATTCAGCGCGGAAGAAATTTATGAACGTGTCTGGAATGAGCAGGCGATCAATACGGATACGATTATGGTACATGTAAGGAAAATCAGGGAAAAGATAGAAATCAATCCGAAAGAACCAAAATATTTGAAGGTGGTGTGGGGTGTTGGATATAAAATCGAAAAACAGTAATAAAGCGAGGCGTACCGGAATATTGATCGTTTTTTGCGCGGCTTTTATTATGGTCTGGCTGTTCCCGTATTTTGATATGAGGGCGTCGACCTATTATGAAGAAATGTGGGGAGAAGGATTTGAGGGCGAGTTTTTTGTCTCAGCTCTGCTTCAGAGCAATTTTGTACTCTATAAAGACGCGATGGACAGAAGCGGTGACAAGAAATACGGCTATCAGGAATTGTATATGGATGAGAAACTGGAAAATGTGGCGGCAGCGGGAACCGGACCGGGATCCGCGATGTTTTCCGGTTCCGGTCCAGAAACGGAAACCGTATCGGGAAACGATATGTTTACGCGGACACCGGAATATATGGGCGGAGAAACGGTGGACTATCAGCAGCTCAACAGTATTCTGGAACTTTATGTGGATCAGCTTGAAAACGCTGCGGCCGGCATCAGAGCAATATATGTGGATGAGATTCAGTCGAGGATGGATTACTGTGTTTTAGAAAAAACAACGGGAACGGTTCTTAAAAATACGGCTCTCGATATTGAAAAGCTGGCGCAGGACGGTCAGGACGGCGAAAAGGATTATGCTTATTATGTGATCATGGAGTATGACGAAGCGGGCAATCTGAACAATCTGCGCGTAAAGAGCAAAGATGCGGACCGGCTGTTAAAAAATACGCAGATCGCCGCCGGCAGTAAGGTGGGAAAGATCCTGCCGGACAGGGAAGAGACGGAGACTTATCTCCTATACGATTATGATGAGGAAGAATGGAAACAGATCCTTACCCTCAGACAGAAAAAGCCGGTAAATACGACGTTTATATACGCCATGACTCAGGAACAGATCGAAGTTTTTGCCGAAGGGAATTCGGGTTTTCTTCTGGATAATTTCGGGCTGCCTTCCAAAGAATATATTTATTATACATCCGGAGCGGACAGCGTTTACTTCCTGCTTCTGACGGGAATATTGGGAATTGTTGTCCTGCTTGCCCTTTGGAAACCGGAAAGGCTGGAAGGAAAAGCGAAGAGGACGGTGCCCTTTGAAGCGATGATATTTTTGGCCGTCGTCTTATACGGCTTCGGCGTGGAGATTACCTCGGATATTGTCAGGATGGCGGGAAATGACCAGATGCTGGACTGGCTGAATGCAAATTTTCCTGCGAACATGCAGAACAGTATGGGGTATGAACTGATAGAAAAGAGCGTTTGTTTCTTATTGTTTGCGGCATTATTTGGCGTAGGATACTGGTGCTTTCTGGAATTGTCGGATATGATAAAAGGTTTCGGGGAATATGTGAAGACAAGAAGCCTGATCTATCGGTATTGGAAGGAGATATGCGGATTTTTTAAGGGCCTTTACCAGAAACTGAAAAAAGAAGTGCTTAGCGTGGATCTGGGAAAAGACAATAACAAAACGCTGTGGAAGATTATATTTTTCAATTTCCTTTTGCTCACGGTAGTCTGTCTGTTCTGGGGATTCGGAATTTTCATGCTGGCCGTATATTCTTTGATCCTGTACGGACTTTTAAAGAATTATATTTTTAAAATACGGTTACAGTACGGCAAGCTGCTAAAGGCCACCAATTCTATTGCACAGGGAAACCTGAACAATGAATTTAAAGAGGATTTCGGGATCTTTGAATCTTATAAGGAGGAGCTTTATAAGATTCAGGGAGGATTTAAAAATGCGGTAGATCAGGAGGTAAAAAGCCAGAAGATGAAAACGGAGCTGATCACCAATGTATCCCATGACCTGAAAACGCCGTTGACGGCCATCATTACTTATATCGATTTATTAAAACAGGAAAATCTGACTGAAGAACAGAGAAAAGAATATCTGGATACCTTGGAGAGAAAATCGCTCAGGCTCAAAGTACTGATCGAAGATCTGTTTGAGGTGAGTAAGGCGACCAGCGGCGCGGTGAAGCTGGAGCCGGTTCCGGTAGATATCTGCAATCTGGTACGTCAGGTATATTTGGAGCATGAAGAAAAGATGAAGGAGGCGGGGCTTGAAGTACGTTTCCGTTTGCCGGAGGAAAAGATCATCCTGTCTTTGGATCCGCAAAAGACTTACAGAATTTTTGAAAACCTGTATACCAATATCATAAAGTATGCGTTGACGGGAACGAGAGTTTTTGTGACGGCGGAAAAGATCCCATCCGGATACCGGCAGCAGGAGAATGAAATGCTTCAGGGCCTTTCAGGGACGGATGATGCAGTGGGATATGCGGAGAATGGAACGGGCGTACACATTGAACTGAAGAATATTTCTGCAAGGGAGATCAACGTGACCCCGCAGGAACTGACAGAGAGGTTCGTGCGCGGAGACGCATCCAGAAATACGGAAGGCAGCGGATTGGGGCTTGCGATAGCGAAAAACTTTGTAGAGCTGCAAGGCGGTAAATTCCGGATAGAAACGGACGGAGATCTGTTTAAGGCAGTGATCGACTGGCAGGTCCGGTCCTAAATATCCGCCGCGTATCAGGCAGGAGGCCCTGCCGGTGGGAAAATAAAAAGGCCGAAGATAATAAAGGGGAAATTTGCCCCTTTATTATTTTTTTTTCTTGTGCTAGAATGGAAATAGTAATTTTTAGACTGAGGAGTCCCTATTATGAACGAAAATGAAAATTTAGCGAAAACAGAACCGGATTCCGCTACAGGTGCGGCGGAATCGAGAAATTTTATCGAACAGATCATTGACAAGGATCTGGCGGAGGGCGTATGCACCACTGTCCATACAAGATTTCCACCCGAACCTAACGGTTATCTCCATATCGGACACGCAAAGAGCATCCTTTTAAACTACGGCCTTGCAAAGGAATACGGCGGTAAGTTCAATATGCGCTTTGACGATACGAATCCGACCAAAGAAAAGACGGAATTTGTAGAGTCCATAAAAGAGGATATCCAATGGCTGGGCGCGGACTGGGAAGACAGGCTTTTTTTTGCCTCCGATTATTTCGATCAAATGTATGAAGCGGCGGTAAAGCTGATAAAGAAAGGAAAAGCCTATGTTTCCGATCTTACGGCGGAGCAGATCCGGGAATACAGGGGGACGCTGACGGAACCGGGAAAGGATGATCCGGGCGCCGGACGCAGTAAGGAAGAGAATCTTGAATTGTTTGAAAACATGAGAAACGGCGTTTACAAAGATGGAGAGAAGGTGCTCCGGGCAAGGATAGATATGGCGTCGCCAAATATCAATATGCGGGATCCCGTTCTTTACCGTGCCGCCCGTATGACACATCATAATACGGGAGATAAATGGTGTATTTACCCGATGTATGATTTTGCCCATCCTATTGAAGATGCGATAGAAGGCATCACGCATTCCATCTGTACGCTGGAGTTTGAGGATCACAGGCCTTTGTACGACTGGGTAGTAAGGGAACTGGAATATGAGAATCCGCCGAAACAGATCGAATTTGCCAAATTATATCTGACTAATGTGGTAACGGGAAAGCGATATATTAAGAAGCTGGTAGAGGACGGGATCGTAGACGGCTGGGACGACCCCCGGCTGGTATCCATCGCCGCGCTGCGCAGGAGAGGCTTTACGCCGGGATCGATCCGGAAGTTTGTAGAGTTGTGCGGCGTATCCAAAAGCAATTCGTCCGTGGATTATGCGATGCTGGAATACTGCATCAGAGAGGATCTGAAGCTTTCCAGACCGAGAATGATGGCAGTTCTGGATCCGGTCAGACTGATCATAGACAATTATCCGGAAGGCCAGACGGAAATCTTGGAAGTTCCCAATAATCTTGAGAACGAATCGCTTGGTACAAGAAAGATCACGTTCGGGCGGGAGCTTTATATCGAAAGGGAGGATTTCATGGAAGAACCGCCCAAGAAGTATTTCCGTATGTTCCCGGGGAACGAGGTACGCCTTATGAACGCTTATTTCGTAACTTGTACAGGCTGTGTCAAAGATGAAAACGGAAAGGTAACGGAGGTACACTGCACTTATGACCCGCAGACCAAATGCGGCAGCGGATTTCAGGGAAGAAAAGTAAAGGGTACCATACACTGGGCAGCGGCGGCAGACGCCGTGAAGGCGCAGGTACGTTTATATGAAAATATTATTGACGAGGAAAAAGGCGTATATAACGAGGACGGCAGCCTGAATCTGAATCCCAATTCTTTAACGGTTCTGAAAGATTGCTATTTGGAGCCGGCGCTGTCGAATGCAAAACCGTATGACAGTTTCCAATTTGTAAGACAGGGATTCTTTTGTGTGGATGCAAAAGACTCAAAAGAGGAAGCACTTGTATTCAACCGTATCGTCTCATTAAAAAGCTCATATGTTTTACCAAAATAAAGGTCTAGCAAAGTAAGAAGTGGAGGGAAAAAAATGGCTGGTATTTTATCAGGATTAGAAAAGCTGGGACTTGGCAATCTCACGGAGGCAAATCTCTATGACGACGCCAAGAAGAATGAAAAAGCAGGTGCAGGCGAAGGGGGAAAACCGCAGGCTCCGGTAGTGCAGGAACAGGACTTCCTTTTTGAGAAGGCCCAGAGCTGTCCGGTGTGCGATACTGCGTTTAAGGCAAAAACAGTTAAGATCGGCAGGGCAAAATTAAAAGGAACGGATATGGATCTCCGGCCTAAGTACGAGTCCATCGATCTGTTAAAATATGACGTCATTGTCTGTCCGAAATGCGGATATGCGGCGCTCAGCAGATATTTTAAATATATGACGGGGGCACAGGCAAAGCTGATCAAACAGAATATCACGCCAAATTATAAAGGGAATACCCATACCGGCGAGACGATCAGTTACGAAGAGGCATTGGAAAGATACCAGCTTACGCTTGCGAATGCGATCGTAAAGAGAGCAAGGGCAAGTGAGAAAGCGTATATTTGTTTAAAATCCGCATGGCTTTTAAGAGGGTATGCGGAAAGTTTGGACGAGGCGGCGGAGGATACCAAAGCGAAAAAAGAAGAGCTGGAAACACAGGAAAACGAGTATCTGCAAAATGCATTGGAGGGATTTTTGGCGGCAAGACAGTCCGAAACCTTCCCGATGTGCGGTATGGATGAACAAACGGTGGATTATCTGATCTCCGTTATGGCGATCCGGTTTGAACAGTACGACGTAGCGTCCAAACTGATCGGCACGATCATCACTTCCACGGCGGCAAGCCCGCGTATGAAAGATAAGGCAAGGGATTTAAAAGAGATTCTTGTTCAGAAGATCAAAGAGAAGAACAGCGCCGCGAAAAAATGATCAGTAGAAAAGTGAAATGGTGAGAAAGAAAAAGCACAGTCCGGCGAAACAGACTGTGCTTTGCTTATCGGTTATCCGTTTTATGGTCATCCGGCAAATCAATTATGCTTTGCCTTCGTCATAGGGATCTTCTTCATCCTCATCAAAAAATTCTTCTACTTCAGCCTTTGCAGATTCGGCGGCTTTTTCTAAATTGTTGAGGGCTTCTTTCGTGTCGGGGGAGTCGTTCTCCGCAGTTTTCTCAGACCCGGAGGAAGAAGCATTTTCATTATTCAAATCAAGAGATACATACGAACGCTCAGCCGGATCGGTATGGGCGCTTTCGGAATCTAAATCTTCGCTGAAATCATCAAAATCGTCATCTTCATCAAAATCATCATTGGAAATCTTTTCTTTATTCTGGAAATAGTAGTAAGCTCCTGCTGCGACAGCTCCCACAGCAGCGCTGAAAAGAAGGAACTTGCCGAACTTCTTTTTTGCCATATCCGTACTCCTTTCAAATCAATTGTATAGAATTATATTAATACTATTTTGGGAAAATGAAAAGAGAATATGTATTAAAAAATCATAAATTTTCCATTTCAGAGAAAATTAAGTAAATTTTAACGATAGAGAAGGGGGAGGATTATTGAAGAAAACCGGAAATTATGTTATAGTTACCTTCACAGTGATTTATTCTTGCGGGCAGAAGACGGGACCCGCGGCCGTCATACGGATGGGAGCATATATGAATAGTAAATTTTTTGACCTTGCCAAAGAAAAGCAGGATCGTATGATAAATGCAGCTTTAAAAATATTTGCGCGGAACGGATACAGAGGCGCGAGTACGGACGATATGGTAAAGGAGGCCGGAATCAGCAAAGGGCTTCTTTTCCATTATTTTGTGAGTAAATTGGGATTGTATACGTTTATTTTTGACTATAGCACAAGATATATGACATTGGAATTGACTACTTCGGTCGATAAAAAAGAGACAGATTTTTTTGAGATATATAAGCAGATAGAATTTGCTAAAATGCATGCGTTGAAAAATTATCCTTATATGCAGGAATTTTTGAACAGCACGTTATACGAGGATGTAAATGAAGCGCTTTTGGCGATTGAAGAGCGTAGAAACGCCCTGACTGGGGTCTATGAAGCTATTTATGCGCAGATGGATACCGGAAAGTTTAAACCGGAGGTGGATGCGCGGAAACTGCAGAAGATTCTGGAGCTGACGACGAAAGGGATCATGGAGGAACATTTCAGGGAAGGTTCGTTTCAGCCGGAGATGCTTTACCGGGAAGTGACCGGATATTTGGATATGATGCGGGCGGTCACGATGAATACATAAAAGAATCGGATTAAAAAATGCGCAGATAGGGTGAACGCCTGAATCAAAGATTTGAGGGGCGGGCAGGAACGGAGGATTTTTTATGAAAGAAAAGTTATATACCATACCGTTGAACGATGCGGTCAATGCTATGGACGAATGTCCGTTTTGCTATGTGGAACGGAATATTGAGCAGGATCTTTTGGATTTTTGTTTAGGTTCGGGTTCTTCGTATATGGAAAGCGACGTCAGGGAAGCAACGGATAAAGAGGGATTTTGCCGGATGCATTTTAAGAAGATGTTTGATTATGGGAATACCCTTGGAAACGCCTGGATTTTAAAGACGCATTACAAGCGCATGAATCAGGAACTGCAAAAGATCGCTTCAGCCTATGCGCCTGCAAAGCTTTCTTTTAGGGACCGGCTCAAGAAGAACGGGGAGGCGTCAAACCCGGTGGGCATGTGGGTGAGGGAAAAAGAAGCGTCCTGCTATATATGCAATCGGTATAAGGATACTTATGAAAGATATTTGGACACTTTCTTTGTCATGTATCAAAGAGACGAAGAATTCAGAAAGAAGATTTCCTCGGGAAAGGGATTCTGTCTGTCTCATTTCGGAGATTTGTGCGAAGCGGCGGAAAAGAAACTGAGCGAAAAGGAAAAAGCGGAGTTTTTTCCGATGATCTTTCAGGTGATGGAGGAAAATATGAACCGTCTGTTTGAAGACGTTTCCTGGATGGTGGAGAAATTCGATTACAGGAATCAGGATGCGGACTGGAAGAACTCCAAAGATGCGATCCAGAGAGGGATGCAGAAACTAAAAGGCGGTTATCCTGCCGACCCCGTGTACAAAATGAAGAAATAGAACAAGGAACGGCAAAGCTTATAGAGCGGCGGGAAAACAGCCGGTATGGATCCATAGGAAGTTAAAATTTTTAGCATGTATTTTCCGTATGAGTTATAAAATGGATAAGAGGGCCGCGGATGATCCCTGCGGGCCGAAGCTGCTAAGGGAACGGAGGGGCTGTAGTGAAATATGTAGATATGCACTGCGACACGCTTTATAAAATGCTGCAAAAGAAAAAGCAGGGGGAAGGATGCAGCCTTGCGGAAAATGACGGACATATCGATCTGGTAAAATTAAAAAAAGGAAATGCGCTGCTTCAAAATTTCGCCATGTTTGTGGAATGGAAGAAATGTGATAATCCGAAGGATGAAGTGCTGCGCATGGTAGACCTTTTTTATGCGGAGATGGAAAAAAACAGGGATACCATCCTTCCTGTCAGAACTTACGAAGAGATCCTGAGGAATGAAAGGAACGGCAAAATGTCGGCGCTTCTTACGATTGAAGAGGGAGCGGCCTGCCTTGGGGATCTGGATAATCTGGAACTGTTTTACGATCTGGGAGTACGCATGATGACGCTTACATGGAACTATCCCAATGAGATCGGCTTTCCGAACCTGCCGAAAACGGACTCAGAACCGCCCGTCGACCATAGGACGCCGGATACGGAACACGGGCTTACTCCATTTGGCATCGAACTGGTGGAAAGGATGGAAGAGCTGGGGATGATCGTGGACGTTTCCCATTTGTCGGACGCCGGGTTTTACGATGTGCTGCGGGCAACGAAAAAACCTTTTGTGGCGAGCCATTCCAACGCAAGGGCGGTCAGCCCGTGGGTGCGTAATCTGACCGACGATATGCTGCGTTCTTTGGCGGACAGAGGCGGTGTGGCGGGGCTGAATTTTTGTGCGGATTTTCTGACGGAAGTAGAAGCGGGGACTTATAATCCGGGAACGATGGAGGCCGTCGTTACCCATGCGAGGCATATGATAAAAGTAGGCGGGACGGAGTGCCTTGGGATCGGCAGTGATTTTGACGGCATCGATACTAACGAGGGAATCCCGGATTACACTTATATGCCTAAATTGGAAGAAGCTTTTAACCGGGCAGGTTTCCGTGAAGCGGAATGCGACAAGATCTTTCGGGATAACGTGCTCCGGGTATATCGGGAAATCTTATAGAGGCAGGGAATCCGGAAAATAAAACCGGTCTATTCAAAGAACCTATGCGGAAAACAATTTTCAAACACGCTCCGGAACGTATCCGGCAAAGGGAAAGGAGGGGCGGAACCGTATCAATTTCCAGTACGCAGCGCATGGAGCAGATCGGTAACCGTATCAAAACAATAATCGGGGGAAAAGGCGGTATTTGCCAGATCCTCCTTTTTTGCTTCTCCCGTAAAGAGAACGCAGGTATCCACCCCGGCATTGATACCGCAGGCGATGTCCGTATAAAGCCTGTCGCCGACTACCAAGGTTTCTTCTTTGGAAAAGCCGGAATCCGAAAGACAGAAATCCACCACGGCCGCATTGGGTTTCCCGAGATAAACGGGCGTTTTTCCGGTAGAAGAACGCAGCATTTCACAGATTGCGCCGCAGTCCGGCACGAAGCCGAAAGGGACCGGGCACCGAAGGTCCGGATTGGTGGCGTAAAAAGGGAGATCCCTTGTGGAAAGCAGTTCGCAGGCAATCTCCAACTTGCGGTAGGTCAGTTCATTGTCAAAGCCGGCAATGATGCAGGCAATGTCGTCGTCCGCTTCTTCCGTAACGGTCAGTCCGTTATTTTTCAGTTCCCTGATAAAAGAACTTGTGCCGAGACAATAGATCTTTTGCAGGGAAAAGTGTTTTTTTAAAAAACAGAGGGTCATATATCCTGAAGTGACAAATAAATTTTCCGTCGCATCAAGCCCGAAGCAGTTCTTGAATTTTTTTACATAATCCGTACCGCTTTTTGTCGAGTTGTTGGTGATGAAATAAGATTTTCCGCCGACGGAAGAAATGTAGGAGAGAAGTTCCCTGCTGCCGTTATATAAGGTGTCTCCTATGGCGATCGTTCCGTCTATATCAAATAAAAAAAGTTTTTTGTTTTCTAAACCCATGATAGCTCCTGTTATTTTGTTCTGTATTTTCCTAAATGTTCTGCTGCCCGTTGATATGGCGTATATTTTCCGTTAACGGTTTGTATGAAACAAACACAAGTTTATCATATGGGGCTATGAACCGCAAGAAAAAGAAACTTTCCAAAAGAATTGTGAATTTACTAAAAATCTGTTACGATAAGATAAGCGGGCCGCTTTTGGCGGCCTTTTTACTTTCTTTAAAATAACTGGGGTCACGGATGAAGTTGCCGCTTGCGCGGCGGAATGAGAGGATATATGTCATTACAGTTTTATTTCGGCGGTTCGGGTGCGGGAAAAAGCAAACGGCTTTATGACCAGATTACGGTCCGTTCCCTGCAGGAACCGGAACGGGATTTTCTGATCATTGTACCGGATCAGTTTACGATGCAGACCCAAAAGGAACTTGTGGAGAACAAAAACGGGAGGGGCGGCATCAGGAATATAGACGTCTTAAGTTTCGGAAGACTTTCCCACCGCATTTTTGAAGAGACCGGAGGCAATGAAAAGCCGGTGCTGGACGATACCGGAAAGAGTCTGGTGCTGAGAAAAACGGCGGCAGGAATAGAAGATCAACTGACTGTCATAGGGAAAAAATTACAGAAGCAGGGATATATCCACGAAGTAAAATCCGTTATTTCCGAATTTATGCAGTATGGGATCGGAGAGACGGAATTGGAACGGATGATTGACTATACAGGTCAAAAGGGCGCGCTTTCTTATAAGCTGAAAGATCTGCACGTTCTTTATAGGGCGTTTATGGATTTTATCAAAGAAAGGTTTATTACTACGGAAGAAACGCTGGACCTGCTCTGTAACGTGTTGGGACGGTCAAAACTCATTCCCGACAGCGTAATTGTTTTTGACGGCTTTACGGGTTTTACGCCGATACAGAACCGGGTGATTCTGGAACTGATGAAACTGGCAAAAGAAGTGATCGTTACGATCATCATTGACGGAAAGGAAAACCCTTTTTTGGAGGACGGGGAACAAAAGTTATTTCATTTAAGTAAGCGGACTGCCGGAAAGCTGCACGGTCTGGCAGTGGAAAACGGGATCGAAAGAAAAGCGGACGTGTATTTCAAAGAAGATCCTGCGCCGCGGTTTTGGGGCAACAGGGAGATGGCTCATTTGGAAAAGCATCTGTTCCGTTATCCTACGGCCGTGTATCAGGAAACACCGGACAATATCAGGATCTTTGAAGCGGGAGACCCGAAAGAGGAGGTCAGGCAGACGGCCCTGCTCATTAAAGAACTGGTCATGGAAAAAGGATATGCTTATCGGGATATAGCGGTAGTGGCGGGGGATCTGAACGCCTATGCGCCCCATGTAGATTCTGAGTTTGACAAATTCGGGATTCCATGCTTTGTAGACAGGACGCGGGGGATTCTTTTAAATCCCTTCATCGAGTATATCAAAAGCGCGTTGTCCATGCTGTCCAAAGATTTTTCTTATGAAACGGTCTTTCATTATCTGAGGAGCGGCCTGACGGGATTTACCATGGAGGAAATAGACCGGCTTGAAAATTATGTGCTGGCGTTGGGAATACGGGGAAAAAGCAAATACGCTAAAAGCTTTGTAAGGATGCCGGGCAATACGGACGCAGAGCAGCTGGAAGAGCTGAACGGGATCAGGGAGCGTCTGATGGGACAACTGGGGCCTTTGCTTTTGAAAAGGACTACCGCAAAAGAGCATGTATTGGCGCTCTATTCGTTTATTGCAGAAAATCAGATCCAAAAGAAGCTGCTTTTTTATGAAAATATTTTCAGAAAGGAAGGAAAGCTTTCCAAAGCGAAGGAATATGCGCAGATATACCGTTTGGTGATGGAATTGTTGGATCAGATCATAGGACTGCTGGAAGACGAACCCATGGAAGCGAAAGAATTTCTGGATATACTGGACGCAGGGTTTTCGGAGATCCAGGTAGGGACCATTCCTCAGGATGTGGATAAAGTCGTTGTGGGAGATATGGAAAGAACCAGATTGAATCAGATAAAGGCGCTGTTTTTTGTAGGCGTGAACGACGGAAATATACCGAAGAACAGCAGCAAGGGCGGAATCATCTCCGATATCGACAGGGAATTTTTAAAAGAAGCGGATTTTGAACTGGCGCCTACGCCAAGGCAGCAGATGTACACACAGCAGCTTTATCTTTACATGAATATGACTAAGCCTACGGAAAAGCTTTTTCTTTCTTTTGCAAGGGCAGGGAACGATAAAAAAGCGCTGCGCCCCTCTTATCTGATAGAAGCCTGCCGGAAACTGTTTCCGAAGACCGTCATTGAGAATCTGAAGAAACGTCCGATGCAGGAGCGGATCGCTACCAGACGGGACGGGATTGATTCGCTGGCGCCTATGATACGCGGTTATGCGGACGATGTATTGTCAGCGCCGGAAAGAAAGCATTTTTTTGCACTGTATCTTTCTTACCTTGAAGAAGATAAGTGGAAAAATTTAACGGAAGAACTTACCCGTACCGCGTTCCTTTCTTATAAAGAAAAGCCCCTTGCAAGAGCGGTGGCGGCAGCGCTCTACGGGAAAGTACTGGAAAGCAGCGTCAGCCGTCTGGAGACGTATGCGGCGTGCGCCTACGCACATTTCCTGCAGTACGGCCTGATGTTAAAAGAAAGGGGAGAATACAGTTTTGAAGCATCCGATCTGGGAAACGTATTTCACGGGGTGCTGGAGCTGTTTTCGATAAAGTTGGAGGAGGGCGGATATACTTTTTTGGATTTTCCCAAAGAAATCGGAACGCAGTATGTGGAGGAGGCGATCGAGGCTTATGTAGCGGACTATGGGGAGACGGTCCTGTTTTCCAGCGCAAGAAATACTTATATGATCAACAGGATACGAAGGATCTTATTACGGACGGTTTTTTCCATTCAGGCGCAGTTACAAAAAGGCGCTTTCCTGCCCGAGCAGTTTGAAATGTCTTTTTCCAGACTGGAGGATATTTCCGCTTTAAATATCGCGCTTTCCAAAGAGGAGAGGATGCGGCTTAGAGGACGCATAGACAGGGTGGATACTTATGAGGAAGGAGACACGGTTTATGTGAAAGTCGTCGATTATAAATCGGGCAATAAGCAGTTCGATCTGGTTTCACTGTATTATGGGCTGCAGTTACAGTTGGCGGTTTACCTGAACGCGGCGATGGAAGTGGAAAAGAAAAAGAAGCCGGACAAAAAGATCGTACCGGCGGCGCTCCTTTATTATCATATTGCAGATCCCATGATCATGCCGGACAGAGAACTTACGGATCGGGAAATAGAAGAACAGATTTTGGCAAAACTGAAAATGAACGGAGTGGTAAACGAGGAGGAAAAAGTGGTCAGGCTGCTTGACCAGACTTTTGAAACAAAATCCGATATTATTCCGGTAGAAAGAAAAAAGGACGGCAGTTTTTCGGCGCGTTCCAGCGTAATGAGCAGGGAAGAACTGGAAACCATATCTGATTATGTCAATCAAAAGATCGGATGGATTGGTACCCGGATCCTGCAGGGGGATATGGCGTTGAATCCTTATGAAAAGGGAGCGGAAAGCGCATGCGCTTATTGCGCTTATAAGTCGGTGTGCGGTTTTGACGGCAGGATCGCAGGGTACCGGAAACGAAAGCTGGAGACGATGACAAAAGACGAAGTCATGGATAAAATAGCGAAGGAGACCGGACAGGATCCGGAATGACAGAGACGACGGGAGGAAGATATGGGGGTTTCATATACAGAGGACCAGCAGAAAGTCATTGCACTAAGAAACAGAAACATTCTGGTGTCTGCGGCGGCAGGGAGCGGAAAGACGGCGGTGCTGACGGAACGGATCCTATCCAGAATAAAAGACGAGAAGGACAAGCTGGATATAGACCGGCTTCTGATTGTAACGTTTACGAATGCGGCGGCGGCGGAAATGCGGGAGCGTATCCGGCTGAAACTAACGGAATGTTTGGAAAAAGAACCGGAGAACGAACATTTACAAAAACAGATGACGCTGATCCATAATGCCCAGATCACTACCATCGACAGTTTTTGTCTTTTCGTCATACGGAATAATTTTAACGATATCGGATTAGATCCGGGGTTCCGCATCGCCGACGAAGGGGAGCTTAAACTGATGAAGCAGGACGTGCTGGCAGAGCTTTTGGAGGAAAAGTTTGCTCTTTCGGAGGAGGAATTTTTATACTGTGCGGAGTGCTACAGTACCGGCAGCAGGGAAACGTTGCTGGAAGAAAATATTATGAAACTGTATGAGTTTTCCGTCAGCTACCCTTTTCCGGAGGAATGGCTCAGGGAACGGGAGGCAGACTATCATATGGACAGTATAGAAGAACTGGAATACTCCGAGCTGGGAAAGGCGGCTCTTCTCTCGATCCGGCGCAGGATAGAAGACAGTATGGAAAGTCTGGATCAGGCGCTGAAATGCTGTGAGCAGCCGGACGGTCCCTATATGTACGCCGGTCTTTTGGAAAAAGAAGCGGAAACGCTGAAAAAGCTTTCCGGAATCGACACGCTTTCCGAGATGGAGACAGCCGTAGAAAGCATACGGTTCGACAGGCTTCCTTCCAAAAAAGACGATTCGGTCAGTCCGTTAAAACGGGAAAACGTAAAAGGGATCAGAAACCGGGTGAAGGAAACTATGCAGGATATCAAGGAAACTTATTTTTTCCAGCCGCTTTCCAAAAGCGTAGAACAGAGCGCCTCCTGCGAACGGGCGGTAAAAGGGCTGATCGATCTTACCATCTGCTTTAAACGGAAATTTGACGAAAGAAAACGGGAAAAAAACCTGATCGATTTTTCGGATATGGAGCATTTTGCTTTGGAGATCCTGATCCGGAAGGGAGAAAACGGGGAATTGCTCCCGACGGACACGGCCGTGGATTACCGGAATTACTTTAGGGAGATTATGATCGACGAATATCAGGATTCCAATTTGGTGCAGGAATATCTTTTGGCGGGCATTTCAGGGGAAACACAGGGAAATTACAACCGGTTCATGGTAGGCGACGTGAAACAGAGCATTTACAAATTCAGGCTTGCGCGGCCCGAGATCTTTATGGGAAAATATAAAGAGTATTCTTTAGCGGACAGTAAAAAGCAGCGGGTCGACCTGCATCAAAATTTCAGGAGCAGGAAAGAGGTCGTCGACAGCGTTAATTATATTTTTTATCAGATCATGGGGAAGGATACGGGAGGGATCTCTTATGATGAAAACGCGGCGCTTTCTTTCGGGGCCGGTTTTCTGCCGGAACTTCCCAAAGCGTGCGGCTGGGACGACGATACAGAGCTTTTGCTTGTAGAGAAGCCTGAAAAGGGAGAAGAACTGTCCGCCAAAACAAGCGAGGCATATGCCATCGCCAAGAGGATCAAAAAGCTGTTGAAGGAAAACTATGTGACGGATCAGGAAACGGGGGAACTCAGACCGGTTTCTTATAGGGACATCGTAGTACTGCTTCGGACCAACAGCGGCTGGGACGAGGAATTTCAGAAAGTGTTTGAGGAAGAAGGCATCCCTTCCTACATCACATCGAAGACCGGATATTTTAAAACAACGGAGATCCGGGTTCTGCTGCAGCTTTTAAGAGCGATAGACAATCCCCTTCAGGATATTCCGTTATTCGGCGTTATGCACAGTATTTTCGGCGGTTTCAGCGAAGAAGAGACGGCGCTCATAAAGGTACTGACCGATAAGGAGGTAAAGCGGGGGGAACTTTTATATCACAGAATAAAATATCTGCTTCAGGCGAAAGGGAATCCGGCAGAGGGAAATAGCGAAGCGGACGGATGGGATGAAGAGGCTTTAAGAGAGAAACTGGAAAGTTTTTGTGGTATGCTGGAACGGTACCGGGAGATGACGGCTTATCTTTCAACCCATGAGCTGCTGCAGGTAATCCTGAATGAAAGAAATTATCTTCTTTATGTGACGGCGCTGCCGGGCGGAGAGCAGCGCAAAGCGAACGTGGAAATGTTTTTGGAAAAAGCGGCGGATTTTGAGCGGACCAGCTATCACGGACTGTTTCATTTTATACGATATATGGAGCAGATGGAAAAGTATGATGTGGACTACGGAGAAGTGGGGATTTATGAAGAAGAAGCGGACGTGGTACGCATGATGAGCATCCATAAAAGTAAAGGGTTGGAATTTCCCGTCTGTTTTGTGGCGGGGCTTTCCAAAAGATTTAATATGCAGGACACCACAAAGCCGCTCATAGCGGATGTAGATATGGGGATCGGTACGGATTTTATCGATCCCGTGGCAAGGATTCGGAATAAAACTTTGCGCAAAAATGTAATGGCGGGAAAAATGCGTCTGGATAACGTTGCCGAAGAGCTGCGTATTTTGTATGTGGCAATGACGAGGGCAAAAGAAAAATTGATCCTGACCGGCAGTATCGATAAGCCTTTGGAAAAAATCGGCGGGTTTTCCACGCTTCTTACTCATAAAAAGGTGCTGCTGCCTTATTCGGCGGTGGCTTTTGCAGGCAGTTATATGGATCTTTTGCTTGCAGCCCTGATCAGGCATCCTGCGATGCAGGAATTTTTACAGGAAAGCGGGGACAGGGAAAGCCTGAAAGACGAATTGGAAGAAGCGCCGGTCAGGATACGGATCATAGGGACAGAGGAATTGGTAAAGGAGGAGGTGGAGGAACAGGTACTTTTTGAAGGAAAGAGAGAGAAATTGGCCGCATTCAGGAGGCTGTGGGAAACACAGAACTTTGGAGAGGATAGCGAACAGGCCCAAAAAGAAATCGACAAGGAACTTTATGTAAACTTAAGGGAGAAATTTGCTTTTGCGTATCCTTATGAAAATCTGGCGGGACTTTATACGAAAACAACAGTATCCGAGTTGAAAAAGGCGGGACAGAATGAAGAATTGGATTTTTCCGTCCATTTGATCGAAGAGGAGGAGATCGTGCCTTACATTCCGGCGTTTATGAAGGAGGCGGAGAGCGTTTCCGGTACGACGAGGGGAAGCGCGATGCATAAGATCATGGAATTACTGGATTTCGGAAAAGCGGCGGACCGGGCGGGCATTCTTGCCCAAATGGAAGAGGAGCGGAAAGCGGGGAGGCTGAGTGAAGAATTTTACGAGGCCGTCAGGGTAGATAAGGTGGAGAGATTTTTGAAATCGGACTTATGTAAACGAATGAAGATTGCGGATCAGGCAGGGCTGCTTTACAGGGAAAGTCCTTTTGTATACGGAATCAGCGCCGACCGTTTGAATCAAAAGTTTCCCAAGGAGGAGACGGTGCTGGTGCAGGGGATCATAGACGTATATTTTGAAGAAGACGGGGCGCTTGTGGTAGCCGATTATAAAACGGATGCGGTGGCGGAAGCAAAAGAACTGGCGGACCGCTATGCGCTGCAGCTTGATTGCTATGCTGAAGCGTTGAAAAAGCTGACTGGAAAGCCTGTAAAGGAAAAGATCATTTATTCTTTTTACCAAGGGAGATCGATTTCATTGGAATAAGTGTGCAAGGGGATCAGTTGACAAAGCAGAGAAAGGAACAGTACATGGAGACAATTTTAGTTGCAGTAGATATGGCGAAACTGGAGAATCCGGATACGGATATCAGGTACGATCTGGCGGATAAGCTGGAAATATATACCGACAATGAGATTTTTGATAACGGTTCGGAATATATTTCAGATACGGCGATCGGGATATGGCTCGGAACAACATCTGCAAAAGAAAATTACGGAAGGATCTTAGAATTTTTTGAGGAGCATATGGTGGCGGGCAACGATCTGGCATCCACGGCCATGATCTATATATCCGATCAGGATTTTGCACCGTTTGAAGAATGTACGCTTGTTTACGACGGCGAAAAAACGATAACGGATAAAGAAGTACGGAGACGCAACAGGGTGCATAAGGCCGGCAAAATTATTTTGCAGATTGCGGAAATGTTAATGGAAGAAGACAAAGAAACGATCGAAGCGTTTGCAGCTAAAGTAAATGAACTTCCGGATATCAGGGAGCAGTGGCAAAGCTATACGGAGATTTTGCTGAATCAGCGCTATGTATATGAATGCAGTATGGATTTAAAGTTTGATGATTTTTGGGATAAACTTTCCGATATGAGAAAGATCAAAGAAAAGGATCTTCCCATTAGAAAAGAAGATTTTTATTCCGGAGAGGATTTGTATGATTGGTGCGTTATGATAGATGAAAAATGGGAAGCAAAAGAGTTTTGCATGGCGATGTTCAAACTGAGGAACGAAGTGTATGCGCTTTTTCCCTGTAGGCTGGATCAGTTAGGCGAGCTGGAAGAAGTGGCAAGGGAAGTGGGCGTCCGTATTACGGATATTATGGGAATATAAGCCTGTGCGGATATGCGCTTGTGCGGAATGCAGTATAAATGTAGTAAGCGCCGCCTCTGTAACCCGTGTAGGAACGGTATGAAAAAGTATGGACAGATGCGGCGCGGTTTACAAAATGAGCCTTTGGATGTATGCAGGAACAATTTAGTCTGCAAGGGCTAATGTTTTTACTTTAGCAAGCGCATTTGCTACCGGAGGAATGGCGAGAACGATAACGGTGGCGACCATTTCAGGCAGCAGATAGCTTAAATTATAGGTAGTGGAGGCGATTATGGCGAGCAGGTTTCCGTGGGCGTCTCCTACATACTCCGTATAAAAAATGAATCCTGAGATTTCGTGGAAAAGAAAGCGCCCGGCTACGCCTGCAATGTAGCCGTACATCAGGCCGTGTTTCTTACTGCTGAAAAATCCGGAAAGTCCCAAAGCGCCAAAGGCGAGGGGATAATCTAAAAGTACCTGCAGCGGATGGATAAAATAAGGCCCCGTAATGAACTGCAGGACTCCGTATGCTGCCGCGGTAATAAGTCCGACTGTGGGTCCGTACCAATAACCCACAAGGCAGATGATCAACATAGAAAAAAGGGTGACGGAACCGCCGTTAGGTAAAGAGGGCAGCTTGACTACGACGGAGATCACGGTAGCCAGCGCCAGCGCCATAGCGCAAAAAACAAGCTGTTTGGTTGAAAATTTACTTTTTGACATAAAAAAATCCTCCTTGGTTACGCAGGAGGGGATAAATCGCAATGATAAATGTGACAAAGGTCGAAGGTATGAACGTTTTTGGTTAACGGGAATGACCGGTCCCGATATGTCACATTTATGTGCGTGCTTCCTTACGCCGGTATTATCCGGTTCAAGTAGTGAGGGTTAGAACGAAAGTTCAGTCTCAGCAAAAGCTCCCCTAGCGTTATATTTTTTTGTTCGTTGATACTATACTTGTTTTTGCGAAAAATGTCAAGCGGTTACTTTTATTTCGCTTTTATATTTCAATGCGAATTAGTTCTTGAAATTTATATATGATTGGTATATAATAAATATACTTTGATATTGGTTCCGGGAGGAGTGCGGTATATCTGTACCGCCAGTGTCTAGGTTCAAACACATGATTATCCTGTAGAACACTTGGCGGCCAATATCTTCAGGCAGGATTAGTACATCGGTAGTATGTCAGCTTCCCAAGCTGAAGAGGCGGGTCCGACTCCCGTATCCTGCTTTTCGGAAAGGGAATCGCAGGTTTGCGGTTCCCTATTCTATTTCAAAGGTATCTGCAAGCAGCAGCCAGTTTGCGCGGAAAAGCTTCATGATCTGCCAGTAACCCATGCCTCTCAGTCCGTATTCCTTGATCAGGTTGAACTTTTCCCGGATGCTTCTTACGTCTTCAAACCACACTTCATGTTCTGCGCCATCCCGTACATAATGAAAATAAGGGCTTTTTGCGGTTTCATCAAAGAGGATGGCAGCCTGATTTTCAATGGCAATGTCGACGGCTTCGATATTGCCTATTGTGCGTGCCATGGAAACGCCCTGCGTAAAGGGCAGCGTCCAGTCATAGCCGTAGTTCGGAATGCCCAGATCGATCTTTTCGGCAGGGATTTCCGTTATGGCGTAGTCTACGACTTCACGGACTTTGTTGATTGGGGCGACGGCCATGGGAGGCCCGTAAGTGTAACCCCATTCGTAAGTCATTAACAGTACGCTGTCTGCCGCAGCGCCAAGCAATCCATAATCCTTTCCGGCATATAAAAGGCCCGGCTGGTCGGCGGAGGTTTTGGGGGCAAGGGCTACGGAAACGGTATAACCTCTGGGAGCCGCCTGCGCCCTTACATTTTCCACAAAATTGGCAAAGGGGATCCTGTCTTTTGCCAAAATGTATTCAAAGTCGATATCGATTCCGTCGTAGCCTTTTTCTTCCATAACCAAAAAGAGCTGGTCGATCAGATTCTGCTGGATGTCGGGATCGTTTGTCAGTACGCTGATCAGATAGTTGTTAAACATTCCGGTTTCGTCCAAAGGGGTCAGGGTGAGGATGGGCCTTACGCCCTGCTGCCATGCCTGATCGATCATCCTGCTGTCGTCTATGGCGGGAGGCACCAGTTCCCCGCTTGTGGTGAATCCGTAAGAAAAGACGGAAAGTGTGGTCAGATAGGGCAGGGTTTCTGTCAGCACCCAATCTCTTATATAAGGATAGGCATAGCCGTTTACATGGACGGTTCTTTTTTCCTGCGCTTCGCTTTCTGTCTGTATGAGAAGCGCCTGCCCTACGGCCAGCCTGTAAGGGGGCTGGATCTGGTTGTCATATGCGATGGTTTCGACGCCGATTCCAAAGTCTGCCGCAATGGTTTCTAAAGTATCGCCGGGATTTACTACATATATCTGCATGAAGTATCTTACCTCCTGATATGGATTTTCATTTTGGGGTACATCGTGATGCTGATCTTGAAATAAGGGGGCGGGGACGTCCCGATGCCCTGTTAACTTAGTTATGTCAGGACGATGTACTATATTATCATATTGGAAAGTAAGATGTCCGGTGAATGACAGAAGAGAATTTCTGCTTGGAAAGCAGACGCACGGTGGATGAAAAGGGAGCGTTTCCGCTTTGTTAAACGTCAGGCGGCATAAAACTAAAAAATCCCTTTTGTCCGGCATATTTTTGTCAGACAAAAGGGATTTGCTTTAACCTTTACGATTCATTTATATAATCGAATAAAAATTTCCCAAAAGTTTCTGCAATCACTTCTATTTGGCTGTAATCATGGTTCACGTTCACAACGGGGCGTCGCCGCCGGCAAACTCTGTGGCATCCATATTCATAATCTCTTTTGCTCTTTTGTAATAGTTCATCATAATCACCATAAATTGTGGGGTTTCACTGTCGGCGCGCCTTGTTTTTATGTAACCGCTCCGGTCAGTCTTCTTTGTAATTTACGATTTCGTCAATTAATTTAGGAAGTTTTTCGTCCATTTCTTCGTCGGTAAACTGACAGGTTCCTACAGCTTTGTGACCGCCGCCGCCGTATTTTAACATCAGGCTGCCGACGTTTACGTTGGAAGTTCTGTTCAAAACGCTGTATCCTACTGCAGCGGAACAGCCAAGCCCGCCTTTGCCGTTTACGATCCATACGGAGATATTCTGATCCGGATACATACTGTAGATCAGGAAACGGTTACCGGAATAGATCGGATCCACGCCGCGCAGATCGGAAATGATCACGTCTTTTTCCACACGGGTATACTCACGCACCATTTCTTTAAATTTAGCGTCCTGCTCCTGATAAATGGCAATACGTTCTTTTACGTCCGGCAGGTCAAGGATCTCTTCCGTATTCATGGTTCTGCAGCATTCCATCAGTTTTTCCATCAGTTGATAATTGGAGATCGTAAAATTACGCCATCTTCCCAGTCCGGTCCGGGGATCCATCAAAAATCCGACCAGAATCCATCCGGTAGGATTCTGGATCTCGTCGATCGTCAGATTGCCGGAATCTACTTTGTCCACGGCCTCCATCATATCGTCAAAATGGGAAAAACGTTCTTTTCCGCCGTAATATTCATAAATGATACGCGCGCAGGACGGGGTAATGCGGCTTTCGCCCTTGTATTTGCCGGCCAGCTGGTTCCGTTCATGTTCGCTGGAGTGGTGATCAAACCACAGGCCGCAGCCTTCTACGAACGGTACGTTTGCAAGTACGTCGTTTTCGGTGATTTCAACAAGGCCATCCTGCAGATCTTTCGGATGGGCGAATTTCCAACTGTCAATCAAGCCGATTTCTTTCAGCAGGGCGCCGCATGCTAGACCGTCGAAATCGGAACGGGTAACTAATCTCATAGTGAATTCTCCTTTGCTTTATTTAATATCTAAAAAATAGGTCTAAAAAAATTATATAAGAAAGCGTGTTTTTTTTCAAGCGTATTCATAAGGAATACGAGAACGGGCGGGGGGCAGTTTGATTTTGCCGTTGGCGTGCGGAACGAATGGAAGAAACGCTGGAAGAACAACGGGAAGAGGCAAAGAGCAGGGGCGGCGGAAAAGGAATGGGACGATGAAGTCTGGTTCGAAGATTGAGCGAATAAAAACGGAGAGCAGGTCACTCTCCGTTTTCACCGCCCGGGCCACCTTTTCCCGGCACTTCGTCCGGTATGATATTCTGCGGTAAATCTTCGGACGGAATGTTGCCGTCGTCGTAAAGATTTGCCGGCTTTTGGCCGTGCGGCGTGGTTTCAATATGCTTGTCTTTTTCCATTATCTACTCCGTTTCTGCGTTGTTTTTCCGTACAGATCCATAAAGGGATTACGAGTACACCGATAGTATTTCCCGATCCAAGAAAGGATATTAATTTTTATGGAAAAATATTGGCGGTAAAACGGAAAACGTCTTGTCAAGCCGTCCGGTAAATGGTAAGATTGCAAGAAACATATGCAGAAGATGGGAGTAAATCGGACATGCTGGAATATTTATTATTTGATTTGGACGGCACGCTTACGGATTCCAGTGAAGGGATCACGAAATCCGTGCAATATGGGCTGGGAAGTATCGGAATTGAAGTGGAGGATTTAAAAGACCTTCTCGTATTTATCGGCCCGCCGCTGGATTATAGCTTTCGGGAATTTTATAAACTGGAGGAGGAGCAGATCAAACAGGCGACCGCCAAATACAGAGAGCGTTATAAAAAGATCGGTATGTATGAAAACGCGCTCTATCCGGGGATGGCGGCCTTATTGAAGGATCTGCACAGGCGGGGAAAACATCTGGCAGTGGCGTCCAGCAAACCGGAAGTATTTGTCAGACAGATTTTAAAGCACTTTAATATAGAACAGTATTTTGAGGTGATCGTGGGCAGCGGATTGGACGGCAGTCTGGGTACGAAGGAAGCGGTAGTCAGGGAAACTCTCAGCCGGTTGTTTCCCCAAGAAGAGGGCCAACCTTTTATGTTGACGGAGGAACAGAAAGAAAGTACGGCGATGATCGGCGACCGCCATTTTGACATCGAGGGCGGTAAAGCGAACGGGATCGTGACGGTCGGCGTGGAGTATGGATTTGCAAAGGCAGGGGAATTGAAGGAGGCAAAGGCGGATTATGTTATAAAGACCGTGGAAGAGCTTCATGGCTTTTTATTGAGGGGCAGTGAGGATGCGGACGAAAAACGTATGAAAGATTATCATAAAGCGCAAAAAAAAACGGAATTGAGAAAGACGGCGGCGCAAAAGAGAAGGGAGAGGGAAACTAAGAGAAACGCTTCTTCCCTTACAAAAGCCTTGGACATCCTGCTGCCGATGCTGGTTTATTTTGTTGCGTATGATATAGCGGGCATTGTGCTTTCCTTTACGGCCGGTTTCCTTGGGGAAAGAATAGGCGGGCATTTTTATGAAGAGATGCTGGCAAACGCCGGTACGGTAAGAGGAATCTTAGTTATTTTAAGCCTTACTGTCGCTATGGCGGCGCTGTATCCTATGGCAAAATGGGAATTTTTCTTAAAAGAAGGGACACGGACGAAAGAAAAGACGCCAGACAGGAAAAAACAAGAGGAAAAAGGAAAAAAGGTCCGGCAGGGCATTGTTTTTGCGATCACCGCCGTCAGCGCCTCAATAGCCTTGAATCTTATATTCCGGTTATGTTCCGTTGCCGATCTGTCAGACAGGTATGAAGCGGTAGTAAGGGAGCAGAATTCAGTAGCGCTGATTGCCGGTATTTTTCTTTACGGTATTTTTTCACCGCTTGCGGAGGAAATGCTTTTCAGAGGATTGGTTTATAACCGGATGAAACTGTATTTTCCGTGGAAACTTTCTATTGTGTTTTCCGCGCTGTTTTTCGGATTGTATCATGGCAATCTGGTGCAGGGGCTGTTTGGTTTCTTACTGGGGGTCGTGATCGCATGGTATTATGAACGATATGAAAAATGGTATGTGCCGGTGATTTTTCACGGTATCGTCAACTTAAGCTCTTATCTTTTACTGCCCCGTCTGCCCGGAGGGAATGTTTCGGAAGGCGGTTATTGGGGATATATAAGTTGTGTAATTTTTATGACAATTTGGATATGCGGGATGATTTACGCCGGAAAAACGAAAAAAATATAGAAAAAGGTTTTGGTATTTTACGGTATTTATAAAGGAAAATCTTAAAGAAAAGGAATCAATTCATAAAAAACAGAGACAATATACAAACAATAATGTTAAATGTCAAATAATCAGACAAATTAAACGAAAAAGCCAAGAAAAAATGTTTACATGGGAGAAAAAATGGTGTATAGTGTATCTAGTGTTCCGGTTTCAATTGGCTCGCAAGCAAAAATGTGTAGTTCCTTGGTGAATGGAGCACTCGCATACCGGATGTGCCGGTATGCCGGTACAATATTTTCCGGTTCAGCAGACTGTATGAGTATTTTAGGAAGTATGTTGTAGGATATGTACCGATTGATGAATAGTGCATCACAAAGAATGTGATAACAAGTCGCAAAGAGGCGCCGAAAGGGGTTTTTGCGGCTTTTTTTATGTGCAGTCCCATGCAGGGGAACTATGCTGCCAAGACGGCGCGGCGGAGGAAATAAACCGCACGGCGGGGAAAAACGGCTGCACATTAGAAAAAACTGATTGCCCGTGATGCCTATGATGGGAATAATGGAAGGAGAAAAGCTATGTTTGATGCAAAATTGACGGTTCCCAAAGCGCCGCTTTACAGAACGGAATTTGAACACGACAACTGCGGGATCGGCGCCTGCGTGAATATTAAGGGACAAAAAAGCCGTGAAACGGTAGAAAATGCGCTTAAAATCGTAGAAAATCTTGAGCATAGGGCAGGAAAGGACGCGGAAGGAAAGACCGGAGACGGCGTCGGCATCCTGACCCAGATTCCGCATAAATTTCTAAAAAAAGCGGTAAAACCTTTAGGGATAGAACTGAGAAGCGAAAGGGAATACGGAGTCGGCATGTTCTTTTTCCCACAGGAAGAATTGAAAAGAAACCAGTCTAAAAAAATGTTTGAGATCATTGTGGAAAAGGAAGGGCTGGAGTTTCTTGGATGGAGGGAAGTGCCCATTTATCCGAATGTGCTGGGACATAAGGCGGTAGAATGTATGCCTTGTATCATGCAGGCCTTTGTGAAAAAACCGAAAAATGTGGAAAAGGGAATTGAATTTGACCGCAGGCTCTATGTGGCGCGCCGCGTTTTTGAACAGTCCACGGACAATACTTATGTGGTTTCTTTTTCCAGCAGGACGATCTGTTATAAAGGAATGTTTTTAGTGGGGCAGCTCCGTACTTTCTTTGCGGATCTGCAGGATAAAGAGTATGAATCGGCCATTGCCATCGTCCATTCCCGTTTCTCCACGAATACCAATCCGAGCTGGGAACGGGCCCATCCGAATCGTTTCATCGTACATAACGGTGAGATCAATACGATCCGGGGCAACGCGGATAAAATGCTTGCAAGAGAAGAGACGATGGAGTCGGAGCATTTGCACGGCCTGCTGCACAAAGTGCTGCCCGCCATCAATAAGACGGGTTCCGACTCCGCGATGCTGGACAATACTTTGGAATTTTTAGTCATGAGCGGCATGGAACTGCCCCATGCGGTGATGATCACCATACCCGAGCCTTGGGAGAACAATAAGACCATGTCCCAGAGCAAAAAGGACTTTTACCAGTATTATGCCACGATGATGGAGCCTTGGGACGGTCCGGCGTCCATCCTGTTTTCCGACGGGGACATTATGGGAGCCGTTCTGGACAGGAACGGGCTGCGTCCTTCCCGCTATCTGATCACGGAAGACGATCAGCTCATCCTTTCTTCCGAAGTGGGAGTGCTGGACATCGATCCTACAAAGATCGTAGTAAAAGAAAGGCTGCGTCCGGGCAAGATGCTGTTAGTGGATACGAGAAAGGGAGAAGTGATCGACGACGCAAGGCTGAAAGAAGAATATGCTACAAGGCAGCCTTACGGAGAATGGCTGGATAATAACCTGATTACGTTAAAAGAGCTGAAGATCCCGAATGAGCGCGTTCCCGAATTTAAAAAAGAAGAACGGCAGAGAATGCAGAAGGCGTTCGGTTATACTTATGACGAATTAAAGACCAGCATCCTTCCCATGGCGAAAAACGGCGGCGAGGCGATTGCGGCAATGGGCGTGGATACGCCTCTTCCGGTGTTGAGTAAGACCCATCATCCCCTGTTCCATTCCTTTAAGCAGATTTTTGCGCAGGTGACCAATCCGCCTATCGACGCGATCCGTGAAGAAGTCGTGACTTCCACTACGGTCTATGTGGGAAAAGAAGGGAACGTATTGGAGGAAACGCCGGAAAACTGCAATCTGTTACGGGTCAACAATCCGATCCTGACCAATACGGATCTGATGAAGATCAAGAGTATGAAAGCGGAAGGCTTTAAAGTAGAAGTCATTCCGATCACATATTATAAAAATACCAGTCTGGAACGCGCCATCGACAGACTGTATGTGGAGGCGGACAGGGCTTACCGGGACGGCGTGAACATTTTGATTTTATCCGACAGAGGGGTAGATGAAAACCATGTGGCGATCCCCTCCCTGTTGGCGGTTTCCGCGCTGAACCAGTATCTGGTAAAGACGAAGAAGAGGACGAGAGTGGCGTTGATTCTGGAATCGGGCGAACCGAGGGAAGTCCATCATTTTGCCACGCTTCTGGGATACGGCGCCTGTGCGATCAATCCCTATCTGGCGCAGGAGTCGATCAAGGAGCTGATCGACAACAGGATGCTGGATAAAGATTATTATGCGGCGGTAGAAGATTATAATAACGCGGTACTCCACGGAATCGTAAAGATTGCTTCTAAAATGGGGATTTCCACGATCCAGTCCTATCAGGGCAGCCAGATCTTTGAGGCGATCGGAATAGACTATGACGTGATCAATAAATATTTTCCCAACACCGTATGCCGGGTGGGAGGCATCACGTTAAAAGATATTGAAAAAGAAGTGGATGAGCTGCATTCGATGGCTTTTGACCCGCTGGGACTGCAGACGGATCTTACGCTGGAAAGCCCGGGACATCATAAAATGAGAAGCGGAGGCGACGAACACCTTTATAATCCGGCCACGATCCATTTGCTGCAAGAGTCCACAAAACGCGGAGATTATCAGCTATTTAAGCAATATACCGCACTGGTCAACGATGAGACTTGTGTGAAAAACCTGCGGGGACTGATGGATTTTAATTATCCCAAAACGGGCGTGCCGATCGGCGAAGTGGAAAGCGCAGAGTCGATCGTAACAAGATTCAAGACCGGCGCCATGTCCTACGGTTCTATTTCCAAAGAGGCCCACGAGACTTTGGCAATCGCCATGAACCGGCTTCACGGAAAATCCAATTCCGGCGAAGGAGGAGAAGATTTGGATAGGCTGACCGTAGGAGAGGACGGCGTCAACCGCTGTTCGGCGATTAAGCAGGTAGCGAGCGGGCGTTTCGGCGTGACCAGCAGATACCTTGTCAGCGCAAAAGAGATCCAGATCAAGATGGCGCAGGGAGCGAAACCCGGAGAAGGCGGGCATCTGCCCGGAGGAAAGGTCTATCCTTGGATTGCCAGGACCAGACACTCCACGCCCGGCGTAGGCCTGATCTCGCCGCCGCCCCATCACGATATTTATTCCATCGAGGATCTGGCGCAGTTGATTTACGATCTGAAAAATGCCAACAAAGACGCAAGGATCTCCGTGAAACTGGTTTCGGAGGCAGGGGTCGGCACGGTAGCGGCAGGCGTAGCGAAAGCCGGGGCGCAGGTTATTTTAGTATCCGGCTATGACGGAGGCACCGGAGCGGCACCCCGCAACTCCATCCATAATGCGGGACTTCCTTGGGAACTCGGCCTTGCGGAGACCCATCAGACCCTGATTATGAACGGACTTAGAAATAAAGTGCGGATCGAAACGGACGGAAAGCTGATGAGCGGACGGGACGTCGCCATTGCGGCAATCCTTGGAGCGGAGGAATTTGGGTTTGCCACCGCGCCGCTTGTAACGATGGGCTGCGTAATGATGCGCGTCTGCAATCTGGACACTTGTCCGGTGGGCGTGGCTACACAGAACCCTGAGCTTAGGAAGAATTTTAAAGGGAAACCCGAATATGTAATGAATTTCATGCGTTTTATTGCGGAGGAACTGCGGGAATATATGGCGAAGCTGGGAGTACGCACCGTGGATGAACTGGTAGGGCGTACCGATCTGCTGAAGAGGAAGGAATCTGTATCCGGGCAGAATCAGAAGGTGGATCTTACGATGATCCTTTCCAATCCTTATGAAGCGGATAAGAAGAAGGTTATTTTCGATCCCAAGCAGGTTTATGATTTCGGTCTGGAAAAAACGCTGGACGAAAGGGTGCTTTTAAAGCAGCTTGATAAAGCGATCTCTGCGGGACAGAAGAGAAGCGTCGAAGTAGACGTGACGAATACGGACCGCGCTTTCGGTACGATTTTAGGTTCCGAGATTACAAAGCGTTTAGGAGACGCCGTGCAGGAAGATACTTACCGCGTGCTGTGTAACGGCGCGGGAGGACAGAGTTTCGGCGCGTTTATCCCCAAAGGGCTTACCTTGGAGCTGGTAGGGGACAGCAACGATTATTTCGGCAAGGGGCTTTCGGGAGGAAAGCTGGTGGTATATCCTCCGAAAGGCAGTAAATTTAAACAGGATGAAAACATAATTATCGGAAACGTGGCGCTTTACGGCGCGACAAGCGGAAAGGCGTTTATCAACGGCGTAGCGGGAGAGCGGTTTGCCGTAAGAAACTCCGGCGCCAACGCGGTAGTAGAAGGAGTGGGAGATCACGGCTGCGAATATATGACGGGAGGAAGGGTCGTAGTACTCGGAAAGACCGGGAAAAACTTTGCGGCGGGGATGAGCGGCGGTATCGCTTATGTGCTGGACGAAGGGAACGACCTGTATACAAGGCTGAACAAAGAAATGGTGTCTTCCCATGAGATCACTTCTAAGTATGATGTGCTGGAGTTAAAAGATATGATCAAGGAGCATGTGGCGCTGACCAATTCGGTCAAGGGTAAGGAGATCTTAGACCATTTCGGAGAATATCTGCCGAAATTTAAAAAGATCATTCCTTACGACTATGAGCGTATGTTAAAGGCTATCGTACAGATGGAGGAAAAAGGGTTGAGCGCGGAGCAGGCGCAGATCGAAGCATTTTATGCCAATATAAAGACGAAATAAGTCCGGGACAAAAGGAGCAGCAAGACGAGAAAACGAAACTTTGGTAATTTTGTCCGGACGGATTGTGAGGTAATTATGGGAAAACCGACAGGATTTATGGAATATGAGAGGGTCACCTCCAAAGCATCCGATCCAAAAAAAAGAATCAAGAATTTTAATGAATTTCACGAGCATCTTTCCATGGAGGAGCAGCAGCTTCAGGGAGCGCGCTGTATGGAATGCGGCGTGCCGTTCTGTCAGGCGGGCATGAATATCTGCGGGATGACAAGCGGCTGTCCTCTCCACAATTTAGTGCCGGAATGGAACGATTTAGTCTATACGGGAAATTGGGAGCAGGCTTATGAACGGCTGAAAAAGACCAACAGTTTTCCGGAATTTACATCCAGAGTATGTCCGGCGTTGTGTGAGGCGGCCTGCACCTGCGGCTTGAACGGAGATCCGGTGGCTACCAGAGAAAACGAGTACGCCATTATTGAAAACGCTTATAAAGAGGGGATAGCGGGGGCGAAACCGCCCAAGGCGCGCACCGGAAAGACGGTGGCGGTGGTAGGCAGCGGCCCTGCCGGTCTTGCGGCGGCCGACCAGTTAAATAAAAGGGGGCATTATGTGACGGTATTCGAACGTTCCGACCGGATCGGCGGGCTTTTGATGTACGGCATTCCGAACATGAAACTGGAGAAGCATATTATTGACAGAAAAATAAGGGTGATGAAAGAAGAAGGAGTAACCTTTGTAACGGGGGCGGATGTGGGAAAAGAAATAAAAGCATCCAAACTTCTTGCCGATTTTGACCGTATCGTGCTTGCCTGCGGAGCGTCCAACCCAAGGGACATCAAGGCGGCGGGACGGGACGCCAAAGGGATCTATTTTGCCGTGGATTTTTTGAAGGCGAATACAAAGAGTCTTTTGGATTCCGGCTTTGAGGACGGAAAATTCGTTAATACCAAGGGAAAAGACGTGGTGATCATCGGCGGCGGGGATACCGGAAACGATTGTGTAGGAACGGCTATCCGTCACGGGGCAAAGTCCGTGACGCAGATTGAAATGATGCCGAAAGCGCCGGATACAAGGGCGGAAGATAATCCTTGGCCGGAGTGGCCCAAGGTCTGCAAAACGGATTACGGTCAGGAAGAGGCGGTCGCGGTTTTCGGCCATGACCCGAGGATTTATGAAACTACCGTAAAAGAGTTTATAAAAGATAAAAACGGGAACTTAAAGGCGGTCAAGACCGTAAAGCTCGCATGGGAAAAGGACAAAGAAACGGGAAGGATGACTATGAAAGAGCTGGCGGGCAGCGAACAAGTGCTGGATGCCCAGATCGTTCTGATCGCGGCAGGTTTTTTAGGCAGCGAAAAATATATTACAGACGCTTTTAAAGTGGACGTAAACGAACGGACCAACGTAAAAACCGGAAACGGAGAGTATGCCACCAGCGTGAAAAACGTATTTACAGCCGGGGATATGCACAGAGGCCAGTCTTTGGTCGTATGGGCGATCCGGGAAGGAAGAGAGGCCGCAAGGCAGGTGGATGAGAGCCTGATGGGGTATTCCAATTTAATGTATTGACCACTTTGTAAATTGCATCGTTATGTACCGGAGGAGCCGGATAGACGGACGGCAGGAAAAAACGGAAAAGGCCTATGGCTGGCAGGCAGCTTCAGGGCTTTTTCCGTTTTGGCATACAGGGGGATTCCATTTATGGACAGTGGATGCCGGACGGTATCGAAAAAATACGAAAAGATTGAGGAGAAAATAGTACAATTGTGTGTAAGATAATGAAAAACAGTGGAATGGAATGCACAAAATACGGTATAATTGGAAAGATTAGAAAAATATGAAAAAATGTGAAAAAGAGTTTGAGAATTTAAAGCGATAGAGTTATAATAATATCGGTCATACATTTATGATTAATAAAGCAGAGAAAGCGAGATGAGTATTATGACAAAAGAACAATACAAAAGAGCAAACAGCGCGGTATTTCCTATTATTATCATTATATACGGATATATTGCCATATCCATGATTCTGTGGGCGGTTTCCCAAGGAGGTACATGGCGCACATGGATGCAGTTGACAGTGAGTGTGCTTGTAATACTTATTTCGGCTGGGGGATATGTTACCGGAAGGACGACGAAACGCTGCGGCGTGATCATGATGGTAAGCGCGGCCTTGGCTTATGCCGTGGTCAGTCTTGTGGGCACCGCCGCAGGTACTTGGTCGTATGCGCTGCCGGTATTGTTTGCAACGATGGCATATTTGAATGTGCGGCTGATCATAGGCGGCAGCGCGGTCGTACTGACCGTGAACGTGATCCGGCTTGTGATGTGCGCCCAAGGCGCCGGAAACGGCAATCTGACGGAAATGGTAATGGCAGTGATCACGCTGGCGCTGGCGGCGTTTTCCTCTACCCGCGCGGTCATACTGCTGATACGCTTTCATGATGAAAATATGGCGGACATCGTGGAGGCGGCCGGAAAACAGGAGATCAGCAATAAGAAAATGGCTCTGGTCGCGGAAAATATCATGAAGCATTTTACAAGTGCCACGCAGATGCTGGATCATTTAAAAACCAGTATCGATACCAGTAATTTTTCCATGGGCAATATAGTGGAAAGTACGGAAAGCACGGCGGAGGCGATTCAGAATCAGGCGGCCATGTGCGCGGATATTCAGGAAAATATGGATAAGGCGGAAAACGGGACAAAGAAAATGCTGGAAGCTTCTGAAACGACGGACGAAATGGTGAAGGAAGGTTCGGAGGTAGTCAGGGAATTAAAGGAACAGGCAAGAAATGTGGAAGAGGCAAGCCGTATTACCGTAGAGGTCATAGAGAGACTTACGACAAAGGTAGAAGAGGTGCAGAGCTTTGTCGGATCGATCTTAAGTATTTCCAATCAGACGAATCTGCTTGCCTTGAACGCTTCGATTGAAGCCGCCCGCGCGGGAGAAGCAGGGAAAGGCTTTGCGGTAGTAGCGGAAGAGATCAGGCAATTGTCCGAGCAGACGAAAGCGGCGTCCAATAATATTACCCATATCATTACGGAACTTAACGAAGATACAAAACGGGCGAACGAAAGCATTGAAAACTCCGCGGCGTCGGTGAAGAAACAAAACGAACTGATCGACAGCACGAAGGAAAAGTTTGAAAGAGTGAATGTGGAAGTGAACGGGCTGGCGGGCTACATCCGTGAGACGGAAAAGATCATGGAAGGGATATTGGCGTCTACCGCAACGATCTCGGACAATATTACCCAGCTTTCCGCTACCAGTCAGGAAGTTGCGGCTTCTTCCACGGAAGGGCTCAGGACGTCCGAAGCAACCGTTTCCGATATGGCCCAGACAAGAGAGATTCTAGAAGGCATCTTTCTTTTGGCGCAGGATCTGCAGCAGGCGGAGTAAGGGATATTGGAGTATTTTTTAAACACGTTTCAGGCCGTTTTACAGGCTGTATGGCTACATAGAAAAATGCCGCGGGACTTTGCGATACGGCTGCGTATCATGAAGCAAAGCCCTGCGGCATTTTTTGCCTTTTCATAACGGAATCTTTAAAGCAGCGGGATTCCCGCATTTCTGATCTCATCCAGATCGCTTTCATTCCAAAGAGAACACTGTACTTCCCCGATATGCGCTTTCCGCAAAAAGAACATACAGATCCGGGACTGTCCGATGCCGCCCCCGATCGTATAGGGCAGTTTTTGATCCAGTATCGCTTTCTGGAACGGAAGTTCTGCGCGTTCGGGACAGCCGGCCTTTTGAAGCTGTTCCATAAGAGAAGTTTCGTCTACCCGGATCCCCATGGAGGAAAGCTCCAAAGCGATATCAAGGACCGGATAATAAACGACGATATCCGCGTTCAAAGCCCAGTCGTCGTAGTCCGGCGCCCTCCCGTCGTGAGGTTCTCCGTTTTCCAGTTTATCTCCGATCTGCATGATGCATACGGCCCCTTTTGCTTTGGATATGTAATATTCTCTTTCTTTTGCGGAATAATCGGGGAACATATCGGCCAGTTCCTGCGTTGTGATGAAGAAAATATCATGGGGAAGGATCTCTTCAATATAGTCGTACTGGATAGACATATATTTCTCGGTTTTGCGCAAAACTTTATATACAGTCCGTACCGTATCCTGTAAAGTGGCGATGGTCCGGTCCTGTTTTTCAATGATCTTCTCCCAGTCCCATTGGTCTACAAAAATAGAATGGATATTGTCGGTGTCTTCGTCCCGGCGGATCGCGTTCATATCCGTGTAAATGCCTTCGCCGGCGCTGAAGCCGTACTTCTGTAAAGCAAACCGTTTCCATTTTGCAAGGGAATGGACGATTTCCGCTTCTTTTTCATTTTGCTCCTTGATGCCGAAAGAGACCGGACGTTCTACGCCGTTTAAGTTGTCGTTCAGGCCGGAGCCGGGATCTACAAAGAGAGGCGCCGAAACGCGGGTCAAATGCAGCCTTTCGGCAAGCAGGGTCTGAAAAAAGTCTTTTACTGTTTTGATCGCGATCTGTGTGTCGTGAAGATTGAGTTCAGGATGATAGTCCTTGGGGATGATTAAGTTGCTCATATTTGATTTCCACCTTTTTTATACATTTTCCAAATACTATTTAAACTCTTTTAAGTGGATATTGCAAGCAGTAATTCTTTGAAAAAGGATAAGCGGGACCGGATAGGAAAAAGAGCGGAGAAGGCTGGAATAAAAAGGGGTTGAAAATCGAACATATGTATGATATAGTATAACAAACAAATGTTTGGGAGTTTGCCATGGATTATAAGATATGTGAAGATATGACAATAGAAGAGAAGCTTACGATTCTGACGGACGCCGCAAAATATGACGTGGCGTGTACCAGCAGCGGCGTAGACCGGAGTAACGGGAAAACGGGGATGGGGAATGCGGTGAAGGCGGGGATCTGCCATAGCTTCAGTTCTGACGGAAGGTGTATTTCCTTATTAAAGATCCTGTTTACGAACGAGTGCATCTACGACTGCAAATACTGCTTAAACCGCAGTTCCAATGACATTAAGAGGGCTTCTTTTACACCGGACGAGGTATGTACGCTTACGATGGAATTTTACAGGCGCAATTATATAGAAGGATTATTTTTAAGTTCCGGTATTTTATATAATCCGACCTTTACGATGGAACTGATCTATCAAACGGTCTATAAGCTCAGGAACGTTCACCGGTTTTACGGTTATATTCATGTAAAAGCGATTCCCGGAGCGGCGCCGGAGGTCATCCAAAAGACCGGATTTCTGGTAGACAGGATGAGCGTTAATTTAGAACTTCCCACGGCGGAAGGGCTAAGCCGTCTTGCGCCGAATAAGAGCCGTAAGACCATACTTGCGCCTATGCGCCAGATACAGACAGGCATTACGCGGAATAAAAACGAACTGGCGCTTTACCGGAACGCGCCGCAGTTTGTGAGCGGAGGCCAGTCAAGCCAGTTGATCGTAGGGGCGACGGCGGAGAACGATTATCAGATCATGTCCGTAGCGGAAGGATTGTATCAGAAGTTTGAGTTAAAGAGAGTATTTTATTCCGCTTATGTGCAGGTCAATCAGGACAAAGAGCTGCCTGCGCTGCCGGGAGGCCCTCCGCTGCTTAGAGAACACCGTTTATATCAGGCGGACTTTCTGATGCGCTATTACGGTTTTAAGGCGGGAGAGCTTTTAAGTGAAGAGCGTCCGAATTTTAATGTATTCCTCGACCCGAAAGCAGACTGGGCGGTCAGGCATCTGGAGCAGTTTCCCGTGGAGGTCAACAGGGCGGATTACGGGACGCTTTTAAGAGTGCCGGGGATCGGGGTGAAAAGCGCAAAACGGATCGTACAGGCGAGAAAAAACGCCAGACTGGGATTTGAAGAATTAAAAAAAATCGGAGTGGTATTAAAGCGGGCGTTATATTTCATTACCTGCGACGGAAAAATGATGTACCGTACCAAGTTGGAAGAGGATTATATCGTCAGAAACCTTACCTATGTAAAAGAAAAACTTCCGGTTGAAGTCGGCGCGGTGCGCTGTGAACAGTTGAATCTGTTTGATATGGAACAGGATACGTCGATTACTTACGGGCAGATCTCCAAAATGGATACGAAGGCCCTGTATGGATGATCTGCTAAAATATCGAAGGCGGTACGGCGGAACTCTTTTCCTTTGTGGAAACAGGTCATACCTGCCGGTATGAATAAAGCGAAAAAAGGCGGGAAGGATAGTAAATGGAGGAAAAAATATTAATATGTGAGGATTCTTTGGAAGGGATATTTACGGCAGTCTATCAGGCTTATGCATGGAGGCTCGATAAAGAGCATGTTTTTTTACAGATTGGGGAAGAAGAAAATCTGCGGCTTTTTGCGGAGTATATTACGGTGGCGCCGGAGCCGGAAAAGGCGGAAAAAGTAGCGTCCACGGTCATACGGATGATGGGAGAAGAGGGATATTGGGATCTATGCTGTATGCTTGCATCCAATGACCGGGAGAAAGGACAGGCAGTTTACCGCACCATTGTAACGGCCTTGAAGAACGGTCAGGGAAGGAACGTATTGTCCAATGTAAAAGAGCCTTATATACAAAAAGCATTTGAAATTGCCAGAAATGTAAACTACGAGATACATCATATGTATGGCTTTTTAAGATTTGCGGAACTGGAAAACGGGATGCTTTATGCGAAGATAGGTCCGAAAAACAATATCGCCACGTTGCTTGCCCCGCATTTTGCAGACAGGTTTCCGCTTGAAAATTTTATGATCCATGACGCGGGACGGCAGATCTATGTGCTTCATCCGGCAAAAAAGGGCTGCTTTGTAGTTACGGGAAAGGAATGCGAGGAACTTTGCCTGCCGGAATACTCAAAAGAAGAACTCTATTTTCAATCACTATTTGTAGAGTTTTGTCATACAATAGCAATAAAAGAACGCGAAAATTTGAAATTGCAGAGGAATATGCTCCCTCTAAGATTCCAAGAATTTATGGTAGAAATGGGAAAAAAGTAATAAAAATGTTTCTTAACAATGATAAAAGGGAAAAACCTCGTTGTACAATATGCATAAAATGGTAAACGGAAAAACAGGAAACGGGGAATTTTTGCCAAATACTGCTGGAAAAGTCCGAAAATTTACTAAAATTCGAGTGAAAAATTATTCTTTACAATGCGGGATTTTGGAGTATACTAGCTATAAAAGCAGCAAGGAAATATATTAAGTCCAGTTAATTTTGTATTGAATTTGTTGATTTGAAAGGAAGGTTGACATGATGCAAAGAAAAATTAAGTTGAGTGTGGATGAGGTAGAAAAATTTGTAGAAGCTGCATGTAAATGCAAATTTGACATTGACATTTCTTATAACAGATATGTGGTAGACGCGAAGTCTATTTTAGGCGTCTATGGTCTGGATATGACGAAGGTTCTGACCGTTAGTTATGACGGTTATGACGCTGATTTTGAAAATTGTTTGAAACAGTTGGCGATTGCCTGCTAATATAATTGTTTTGACTCATCCATGTGAATTGACTCCCAAATCGAGATAGGGTACTATCTTGATAGGGAGTTTTTTCGTTGAAAAAACGAATATCGGATTGGGAGAGGGAGAAGAGTTTGGAGATTAAAGTATCGGTCCGCAGTTTGGTGGAGTTTATTTTACGCTCAGGCGATATAGACAATAGAAGAACGGTGCAGGCGGATAACGCCATGGCGCAAGGCAGCCGGATCCATCGCATGATACAGAGAAGGATGGGAGCGGATTATCATGCGGAAGTCGCTTTACGCCATTCTTTTGATATGGGCGATTATAACTTTGTCGTGGAGGGAAGGGCGGACGGCATTATCATAGATTCCGGAAATACCGGCAAGGTCACGATAGACGAGATCAAAGGCACTTACAGAGATCTGGACAAGATGAAAGCGCCTGTGGGGGTGCATCTTGCACAGGCGAAGTGCTATGCGTTTATTTACGCGCTGCAAAACTTTTTAGAAAAGATAAACGTGCGGATGACTTACTGCAATATCGATACGGAGGAACTTCGTTATTTTGAAGAGGAATATGATTTTACAACGCTGCAGAACTGGTTTATGGAGGTGCTGAACCAGTATAAGAAATGGTCGGACTTTCAGTCTGAATGGAGATGGCGCCGCAGGCTGTCGATCAAAGAGCTGGAGTTTCCGTTTCCTTATAGAGAAGGCCAGAAAGATTTGGTGACTTACGTTTACCGGACGATCTACCATAAGAGAAAACTGTTCCTAGAAGCGCCTACCGGAGCAGGGAAGACGGTATCCACCGTATTTCCTGCCGTAAAGGCGATGGGGGAGGGGATGGGAGACAGAATTTTTTATCTGACGGCAAAGACGATCACAAGAACGGTGGCAGAGGAGACTTTTGACATTTTAAGAGGGAATGGGCTGCAGTTTAAGACGGTAACGCTGACGGCAAAAGAAAAGATCTGTTTTATGGAGGAAACGGAATGTAATCCTGAATACTGCCCCTATGCCAAAGGACATTTTGACCGGATCAACGACGCGATGTATGAGCTGCTTACGGCGAAAGACTGCTTTAACAGGGAAAGTATAGAAAGGTATGCCCAAAAACACCGGGTATGCCCTTTCGAGATGTGTTTGGACATGAGCCTGTTTTCCGACGGTATTATCTGCGATTATAATTATGTTTTTGATCCGCATGTGTATCTGCGGCGGTTCTTTTCCGAGGGGGTAAAAGGGGAATACCTGTTTTTGATCGATGAGGCGCATAATCTGGTGGACAGGGGAAGAGAGATGTACAGCGCCGTTCTTGTAAAAGAGGACTTTTTGGCATTGAAAAAAACGGTAAAGCCTTACGATGCAAAAATGGAGAAGCAGTTGGAAAAGTGCAATAAAGAGCTGCTGGCCCTGAAAAGGGAATGTGAAAATTACAGGATCGTGGAATATATAGATTCTTTTGTGACGGCTTTGAATAGACTGTCGGCTGCGATAGAAAAATTTTTGGAGGAACATGAGCATGAAAATGGTCCTGTGAAAAAGGAAGTGTTGGAGTTTTATTTTCAGGTTACGCATTTTCTTGATATCTATGAGAGAATGGATGAAAATTATGCGGCCTATACGGAGAATGAACCGGACGGCAGCTTTATCTTGAAGTTATTTTGTATGAATCCGGCAGTGAATCTTGCCGAATGCATGGCGAGAGGAAGGAGCTGCATCCTTTTTTCCGCTACTTTTCTTCCCATTCAATATTATAAGAGCCTTCTCGGCGGAATGCCGGAGGATTACGAGGCTTATGCAAAATCAGTGTTTTCACCGGAGAAAAGGGCGCTGTATATCGGAAAGGATGTAACGAGCAGGTATACAAGGAGATCGGAGGCAGAGTACCGGAACATCGCCGCTTATATTCATGAGATCGTAAAGAACAGACAGGGCAATTATTTGGTCTTTCTGCCTTCCCATGCCTTTCTAAACGAAGTTTATGCGGCGTATACGGATTTTTTTTGTGAAGAAGACCATGCGGAGTGTATGATACAGGAAGACCGTATGAATGAAAAGGAAAGGGAGGAATTTTTAAACCGGTTTAAGGAAGGCGGCGGTATTTCGGAAGGAAGGGAACCTTCGGCGTTGGAGCTGGAAGAAGCCATACATATGGAGATTGAATATGAGGAGGAGAAGACGCTGATCGGGTTTTGTGTGATGGGAGGGATCTTCAGCGAAGGGATCGATTTAAAAAATGACAGTCTGATCGGCGCCATTATCGTGGGAACCGGACTTCCCCAAATATGTAATGAGAGGGAGATCTTAAAAGATTTTTTTCAAAGCAGGGGGAAAAACGGCTTTGACTATGCTTATCGCTATCCGGGGATGAATAAAGTACTGCAGGCGGCAGGACGCGTGATCCGGACGGCGGAGGACGTGGGGATCGTGGCGCTCTTGGACGAACGTTTTTTAGAAGCCTCGTATCAAAAAATGTTCCCAAGGGAATGGGAACATTTTGAGGTGTTGGGATTGGAAAAAATCGCCGGACGCGTAGAAAAATTTTGGAACGACTGGCTATAAAGGACGGCGCAGCAGCGCGATCTCCTCTTTATAAGGGGGGAAGGGCTTACTATGCGTTTCGTCAGCCGGAAGATAAGGCGTTTCTAAGATCTTTGGCACTGCCTGAAATTCAGGCATATGCACAATGGTCTTTAAAGCGGTCAGACCAATAGTGCCGTCTCCGATATTGGCATGGCGGTCTTTGCCGGCTCCCAGCACGTTTTTACTGTCGTTGATATGGATCGCGGCGATCTGGTCAAGTCCCAGTATCCTGTCAAAATCATGGAGTACGCCGTCTATATCATGAACAATATCATAACAAGCGTCATTTAAATGGCAGGTATCCAGACAGACACGGAGCTTGTCGTTGTATCTGACGCCGTCGTATATGGCGGCAAGTTCCTCGAAGGAACGTCCTATTTCCGAACCTTTTCCGGCCATTGTTTCCAATGCGACAAAACACCCGCTATCTTTTGTTATGACTTCGTTCAGCCCTTCGGTTATTTTTTTGATTCCGGCTTCAGGGCCTGCCCCTACATGAGAGCCGGGATGCAGGATCAGAACAGGACTGCCCATCGCGGCAGTCCGTTCCATTTCCAAAGAGAGAAAATCTACCGCAAGCCGGAACGTGTCGGGATTGACCGTATTGGCAAGATTGATGATATAAGGGGCATGTACGACAAAACAGGAGATGCCCCTTTCTTTCATGGCTGCTTTTGCAGCGTCGATATTTAAGTCTTTTATTTCTTTTCGTCTGGTGTTCTGCGGTGCGCCCGTATATACCATAAACGTATTGGCATCGTAGGAAAGCGCTTCTTTTACCGAACCTAAAAGCATTTCCTTTCCGCTCATGCTCACATGGGAGCCAAGTAAAACCGATGATTCCATAACACTTGATACCTTTCAGGATCAGCCGATAGGCTGAAGGAAATAGGCGGTATAGGAAGGCAGTTTCAATCCGCCGTCCATGGAAATTTCCTCTCCCGAGATCAGATCCTTGAACCGGGAACAGCCTGCGTTAAACTGTGCGGTAAAGTCTTCCGCGTCGGCGTTGATGGCAACGAAGATGCGCTCTCCGTTACAGTTGCGCTCGATGACGCACTGTTTGTTTGTCAGGCAGGAGGAGGCAAAGCTGCCGTAATTTAACGGAGCGGATTTCTTTTTAATAGAAGAAAGCAGGGAGATAAACCCGGACAGTTCATTCCATACAGGTTCCTCAAAGCAGGCCCTGAGCGCAGGATCGCCCTGACTTTTATCCGCTTCCGCGCCCCATTCGCTTCCATAATACACGCAGGGGATTCCGGGCATGCCGAAAAGCAGCGCGTAAATGAGCGGCAGATGTTTTTTATTGGTAAGGATACTTGCCACTCTGGATACGTCGTGATTGTCCACAAAACATAACAAGTGTTTCCCTTTGTAGAGCGTCCAGTTTTCGGGACCGAACTGTCTAAGGAGAGAATGATTGATTTCAAACATGTTCATGCTGTTAAAGCTGGAATACAGCCCTTTATAGCATTCGTAGTTGGTTGCGGAATGCAGCATGGAGTCGTTCATAAGACGGTTGTAATCTCCGTGGAGCATTTCCCCTACCAAAAAGAAATCTTCTTTCAGGCCGTCGCAAAAGCTCCGGAGCCTGCTTACAAATTCCGGCGAGAGGCAGTAAGCCACGTCTAAGCGGATTCCGTCGATATCGAAATTCTCAATCCAAAACCGGACGCTTTCCAAAAGATACTGTACCACTTCTTCGTTGCCCAGATTTAATTTTACAAGATCGTAGTTGCCTTCCCAGCCTTCATACCAAAGTCCGTCGTTATAGTTGGAATTACCGCCCAGATTGATGTTGAACCAGGAAAGATAACGGGAATTTTCACGGTTTTTCACCACATCCTGAAAAGCAAAGAACCCTCTTCCGGCATGATTGAAAACGCCGTCCAATACTACTTTGATCCCGTTTTCGTGTAAATGGCTGCAAACTTCCTTAAAATCTTCATTCGTACCGAGCCGGCAGTCGATGGTGCGATAATCTCTCGTATTGTAGCCGTGTGTGTCGGATTCAAAAACAGGAGAAAAATAAATGGCGTTAGCGCCCAGTTTCTTAATGTGTCCCGTCCAATCTTTCACCTTCAGAATACGGGGGGTCAGAACCCCGTCGTTTTCAAAGGGCGCGCCGCAGAATCCCAAAGGATATATTTGATAAAAAACACTTTCATAAGCCCACATAATATTACCTCGTTTCTTTATTAAATTTTATTGATATATTTTACCATATCGGAGGGGGTGTGACTAGAGCGTGTTTGAAAATTCATTCCTGCCATTTTAATGGCAGGACATCTGCACGCCCCGCTTTGCGCGATATTTGCATCAAATTTAAGAGGCGCAGCCCGCTGCGCCCCTTAAATTTGGCAGAGCATTTATGCTCTTAGTCTCCCACAAACTGTGACGCACATCTGACGGAAAGCATTTCGTGATTGACATAATGTGGAATGGGTGCTTCATAAAAATGAGAGGACACCTGTTTTTTTGCAAGTCAAATTGCAGACAATTATCCACGCGTTCTGTGGATAACTTTTGTGGATAAGCTTGGGAGGACTGATAAATCCACAGTTTACACATAGTTATCCACAAAGCTGATGTTAAAAATTATGAATGTTATACTTGCAAAATTTGTCAGGTGTTGTAGAAAAAGGGAAAGAAATTGGGAAAAAGGATTCATGACATAAAGCATCGCAAAACACGACATTATGTTACCTGATTGGAGTGTGGCCATCCGGTAAAATGGAATTTTTAAAATGAAAATGTCAAAATGAAAATGGTTAAATAGTTGTTGACAAATAATATTATATGGAATATAGTATAAGCAGATACAATATTATATGAAGTATAACATATACATGATATAATATAGTGGATTTGTATAATATTATAATTTTGGAAGTTTTCATTTAAACCATTGCTTTCTGCCTTGCGGCAGAGAAGAATAGGAGGACAGAACATGGTCTTTAACACAGGTGCAGCGCTTTTGGATGCGATTGTACTTGCAATCTGTTCCAGAGAATCGGAGGGGACTTACGGTTATAAAATAACGCAGGAAGTCCGCAGTGTGATCGAGATATCGGAATCTACGCTATATCCGGTTCTGCGGCGTCTCCAAAAGGAGGAATGTCTGGAGGTCTACGACATGGCCTGCGCGGGCAGAAACAGGAGATATTATAAGGTAACGGAACGGGGCAGAGTACAGTTGAATCTTTACGAAAGTGAATGGAGAAGATACTCCGCGAAAATAACGGGGATGTTTGAGGGAGGTTTAGGATGAACAGAAACGACTTTATGCGGCAGTTGGAAATGCTGCTGTCTGATATCACACCGAATGAAAGAAAGGAAGCACTTCAGTTTTATAACGACTATTTTGACGATGCCGGAGCCGAAAACGAGCAGGCGGTCATAAAAGCGCTGGGAAGTCCGGCTAAAGTTGCAGCAAGTATTAAATCCGATCTGATGGGAAATGCGGCGGCTGGAGAATTTACGGAAACCGGATATAAAGATGCTTACAGTAAAAATCAAGAGGTCATCAAGTACGGACAGCCGGATTCGGAAAAAGACGCTTCGCGAAATAACGACGCCTGCCATAGCGCATATAATAAGAACCCCTATGGCGATAATCCCTACGGCGGCAGCGCATATAGCGGCAATCCCTATGGGAGCAATCCTTACGGAAACCGCACGGCATATTCGGGTAACGGCCAAAGCCAAAACAGCGGCGGCGCTTTTAAAAAAGAGAACGCCCAAAGCGGAAATGCCGGCAGTCCGGGAAAACCGGGGATGAGCGGAGGGATGCTGGCGCTGATCATTATTTTATGTATTTTCGGGATTCCTATTTTGATTCCTTTAGGCGCGGCAATGCTAGGATTGGTAATCGCAGCCGTAGCAGTGATCGCATCATTGGTGATCGCCGCTGCCGCAGTGGCGTTTGCTTTGGTCATTACAGGAGTTATTCTTCTTATTATAGGGATCTCAAAACTGTTTGTGATGCCCTTTGGAAGTATGTGCCTTGCAGGAGGCGGTCTTGCCTGTATAGGCGCAGGCATTTTATTTGTGATATTGACGCTTTGGCTCTGCGTAACGGTGATTCCGGCTATTGTTAAGGTAGTAGCCGAACTTTGCCGCAAGCTGTTTCCAAAAAAGAAGAGAAAGGAGCAGATTTAAATGAGTAAATTTGTAAAAACCAGCCTGATCACGGCAATCGGCATTATGTTCATAGGCAGCATAATTTATATGGTAGGTCTGGCAGGCGGAGGGAAGAATGACATCAGACAGATGGAAGAGGACGGATATCTTGATTATAAAGGTTTAAAAGGAAGAGTGCTGAGCGGTCTTTCTTTTACATGGTGGGACTGGGATCATGGCATGGACGCTGATTTCTGGGGCGGCGAAGCGAGTACAACTCCGGAGACGCCGGAAAAACCGGAGACGCCGGATCAGATCTGCCATGCGGAAGAAAAGATAGATCGTTCTTCCGTAAATAAGCTGGAGATTGAGCTTGGCAGCGGGTATCTCTATATCAATCAGGGGGCGGCGGACGACATCGATATTTCGGTGGAAACGGAAAACGGCGCCGAGGCGGTTTACTATGTTAAGGACGGTACGCTTCATATAGAAGGTTTCAAAAAGAAAAAATGGGAGGCGATAGCGCATCAGAATAAAAATACCATTTATGTCACCCTGCCCAATGATATGGAATTTCAAGAAAGCGAAATCGGACTGGGAGCAGGATATATTGAAATAAACGGAGGTTCCTATGGAAACACTTCTATTGAAGTAGGAGCGGGAGAAGTTGCCTGCTACGGGATCAAAACAGGGAAACTGGAAACGGAAGTGGACGCGGGAGCCGTGGAAGCTCTTGAGATCGAAGCGGATAAAATCGATGTTTCCGTCGACATTGGAGCGGTAGCGATCAGCGAAAGCACGGTAAACGGAAATATAGATCTGTCCTGTAATATGGGAAGCCTTGTTTTGGAACTGAAAGACAAGGAAGAAGCCTACAACTATGAGGTGGACTGTGGTCTGGGAAGTATCCTATTGGGGAGCCTGGAGTATGTAGGCCTGGGAAGAGAGAAATATATTGATAACCATGCGTCCAAAAAAATAAAAGCGGACTGCGACATGGGAAGCATCGAGGTCATTTTTCTGGACTGACCGGAAATAAAAGATGCAGATGCGGTTCAAAACAGACGCCGTCTGACAACGGAACATGAAGAGCGGTTGAGTCCTCCGTACATATACGGATAAAATCAGCCGCTTTTTTTACGGACATCGCAAAAGGAACTTGATTTAATGCGTCGCCGGAAATAATGGATGCAAAAATATCGCCCGTTCCGTGACGCATTTCACCGGAGAGGGGAGTTTGATAAGTAACAGGTGTTTTATCCGATTCAAAAATAAAATTGACAAATGTGTCGTTTTTTCGGATTCCTGTGATGACAATTTTGTCAGGGCCGTTTTCATGCAGTATTTCAGCAATGGAAAGTAATTCTTCCTCTGTCCATCCACTGTCTTTATAGGGCGTATCCGAGAGCAGGCATGCCTCCGTGATATTGGGGGTGACGATAGAAGCATGGCGTAATAGTTCTTTCATTTTTGCACAATGCTCTTCGGTGACCGTGGAATAAGTCCGTCCGTTGTCTCCCATAACGGGATCGATAATAATAACAGAAGTTATGTTTGACGACAGAAAATCATTTACGATCTTAATCTGCGCTACGGAACCTAAGAATCCGCAATAAATACCGTCAAAAGAGAGACGCATGGATTGCCACTGTGCAAGATAGGCTTTCATATTTTCCGTCAGGTCTAAGAACTGGTAAGAAGGAAAACCCGTATGGTTTGAAAAAATAGAAGTGGGTACAGGACAAACCTGTACCCCCATTGCATTTATAATAGGAAGGGATACTGTTGTGGAACAGCGTCCGTATCCTGCAATATCGTTGATCATAGCTAATTTTTTAGGAATCCTCTTATCCATGTCTGCTCCCGTCCGCCTGCGCTAGAGTGCGTTTATTAGTTTTTGTTTTTTTCCTTTCCTATTATAATAAATAGTCCGGCTTTTTTCAAGGCGGGACAAAGCGCCATATATACAAAAACAGATACGATCGCAGAAGCGATGGCGTTGATAGAAGTAGAAGCGATGTTCCATGCGAGAGTCAGTTCCGCCGCAGGTTTCCCTAGAATGAACAATTTATAGAAATAACCGACGAGGGGATCGAAGATCACGTTGAACAAGAGGCCGCCGCAGGCTGCCAGTACGGTAAAAAGAAGTACTTTGTGGCGGTCTTTTTCTGTGGAAATCTTACCGAGCTTATGGGCGATCAGCCCGGTGATCAGACCGATACAGAATTTTAATAAAAAGGTTTTCGGCGCATAGGCGACGTAAACGGGATCTAAAAGATCCCCGATCGTCATGCCGATCGCGCCCCCGATGCCGCCGTAGACGCCGCCCAGCAAAAGAGCGCCAAGAACGCAGACCGCGTTTCCAAGGTGGATGGAGGTAGCGTCGCCGCCCGGCAGGGTGATCTTGATCTGTAAAAAAGTGAAGATGACATAGGAGAGGGCTGCCATAAGCCCCGTCATAACAATTTTATAAACATGTTCGTTTCTCATAGTTTCGGTATCCTTTCCGTATACATATATAACATTTATAAATCTTGTATATTATACAAAATTATAGTTTTAAGGAAAGTGCCAGATTGCAAAAAAACGTGCATACCAGTTGTATTTTTAACCGGAATCAGTTAGAATATAGTCGATTATATTCCGCTATGCAGATTTTTTACGCGGGGAATGTGATATATGCATTTTTCGGATCATTTATGGCTTTGGCGCCGCAGGATGGATTGAAGTGTCCGCTGAAGCGGATAGATGGGAGCAAAGATGAAAAACGTAAATCCGCAAGGTGAGAAAGGGGCATGGTTATAAAATGGAGAAAAAAGAGGAGTCTTTGCGTAAATTTGGCTTTATCGGGTTAAATGCGATGGGATATCATGTGTTATATATGGCTCTTTCCGGACTGGTAGGATGTATCCATACGGTTTTGGCATTGGCGTTTCTGTCAGGAAACGCTTATAGGCTGGCAGGGATCAATTTTATAAGTATTTTGATTTATGCTTTATGCATCTATCTGTCAAAAAAGAAAAAAATAAGGCTTGTTTACCATATTATCATCGGTGAAGTTTTTTTGTTTTCCGTTTTCGTCACATGGATTCTTGGGAGCGAATACCTATTCAGTATGTTTTGTATCGCTACGATTCCGTTTACTTATCTGACTTCTTATCTGCTGGAAACGTCGGAGGACGGGCAAAAGCGCATTACGCCGGTCTACTACTGCGTAGCGGCGATTATACTGTTTTTCTTTGAGCATTTTATGTTAAATACGGGCGATTTCTTTTTACTGCCTGCTGAAGGAGATACCAATATCCTTTTCCTTCAGGTGTTCAACCTGTCGGTCAATATCTGCTGCTGCATGATCGGCGGTTTTGCGCTTTCGAAAGTCGCGGTGGAAAACATCAGGCTGACAAAAAGCAATCTGCTCCGTATCGAAGAACTGATGCGGGAGGCGGAAGAATCCAATGAAGCAAAGAGCAACTTCCTTGCCAATATGTCCCATGAGATCCGGACGCCGATGAACGCGATATGCGGTATGTCGGATATGCTTTTGGATGAAGAACTGTCGGATCAGGGGAAAGAACTGGCGGCGTCCATTAAGTCCTCCGGCAACAGCCTGCTCAGCATTATCAACGATATTTTGGATTTTTCCAAGTTAGAATCGGGGAAAATGGTCATTGCCCCGGAGGAATATTACATATCATCTGTTATTCATGATCTGATGAACGTAGTGGTGGTCCGTGTGAAAGACAGACCGGTGAAACTGGTTGCCAAGGTGCAGGACAGCATTCCGAGAAAACTTTATGGGGACAGCGGAAGGATCAGACAGATCCTGCTCAATATTATGGGTAATGCAACCAAATTTACGCAGGAAGGCAGCGTTACGCTGGACGTATCCTGGCAGGCGGAGGGGGAAAAGGCCGGCAGACTCTGCTTCAGCGTATCGGATACCGGGATCGGCATTAAAAAGGAAAATTTGGAGAAACTTTTCGACGCCTTTGAACAGGTGGACCTGAATAAAAACCGGGGGATCGAAGGAACCGGTCTGGGCCTTTCCATCAGCAGGCTTCTTGTGGAAGAGATGGGCGGAAAGATATGGGTGGAGAGCGAATACGAAAAAGGCAGTACTTTCCGTTTTTATATTATGCAGGAAGTAATCGACGCTTCGCCCTGCGATTACGGAAAGGGCGTGCAGAAAACCCAGATCAAGCAGTTTAAGATCGACTTTAAAGCGCCGGAGGCAAAGATCATGGTAGTGGACGACGTGAAGGTAAACCTTCGTGTGGCAGCGGGAATCTTAAAGAAATTCGGCGTCGTACCGGATCTGGTGGACAATGCCGTCGACTGCGTAGAGATCTTGAAAAAAAGAAAGGATTATGACCTGATCTTTATGGATCATATGATGCCGGAAGTGGACGGGATCGAGGCGACGGGCATGATCCGGAGCATGGGCGGGGAATATACGGATAACGTACCGATCGTGGCGCTGTCCGCCAATGCCGTAAAAGGAATGGAACAGGAGTTCCATACGGCAGGAATGAACGATTTCCTTCCTAAACCGATAGAAGTAGCAAGGATGAGCGAGATTCTGAAAAAATGGCTGCCGGAAGACAAGATTTTACCCAAAACTGACTCTTGACAAATGAAAAAACATTGACTATATTTAATTCATATCAATAATAGGAACGATATTTAAAGGTAGTGACAAAGAGGAGTACGCGTCGGTTCGCTTTTCAGAGAAAGAATCCGTATGGCTGGGAGATTCTAAGAGTATGATGCGGAAGGTAGCTTTGGAACCGGAGCGTTGAAAAGAAACCGTAAAAGTAAGGCGGGTAAGATAGGCGTTCCCGTTTTATCCCCGTTAACGGATAAGGCTCTGATAGGAGCCGTTTGAGGTAAGAAAATTTCTTACGAATAAAGGTGGTACCGCGGTTGACCCGCCCTTTACTGTTTTTCAGTAAAGGGCTTTATTTTATTATCAAGGAGGATTTTTCATGAGTAAAGAATTAGCGAAAACCTATGACCCAAGCGGCATAGAAGAAAAGTTATACCAAAAGTGGATGGATAAAAAGTATTTCCACGCTGAAGTGGACAGAGACAAAAAACCGTTTACGATCGTAATCCCGCCGCCGAATATTACGGGGCAGCTCCATATGGGCCACGCGCTGGACAATACGATGCAGGATATTCTGATCCGGTTTAAACGGATGCAGGGATATAATGCGCTCTGGCAGCCGGGAACGGACCATGCCAGTATTGCGACGGAAGTAAAGATTATTGAAAAACTAAAAGAAGAGGGCGTGGACAAAGAAGATCTGGGAAGGGAAAAATTTTTGGAGCGCGCATGGGAATGGAAGAAAGAGTACGGCGGAAGGATCATTTCCCAGCTTAAAAAGATGGGATCTTCCTGCGACTGGGACAGAGAGCGCTTTACCATGGACGAAGGCTGTAATAAGGCGGTAACGGAAGTATTCTGCCGTATGCACGAAAAAGGCTGGATCTATAAAGGCTCCCGTATCATCAACTGGTGTCCGGTATGTAATACGTCCATTTCCGACGCGGAAGTGGAATATGAAGAGCAGGCAGGGCATTTCTGGCATATCAAATATCCGCTTATCGATGAAAACGGGCAGCCCAGTACGACGGAATTTTTGGAGTTTGCTACTACCCGTCCCGAGACTATGCTGGGCGATACGGCGGTAGCCATCCATCCCGAAGATGAAAGATACAAGCATTTAATAGGAAGAAAGGTCATGCTCCCGCTGATGAACAGGGAAATGCCTATCGTAACGGATGCCTATGTGGACATGGAATTTGGAACCGGCGTGGTAAAAATCACTCCCGCCCACGACCCTAACGATTTTGAAGTGGGAAAACGCCATAGCCTGCCGGAGATCAATATTATGAACGACGACGCGACCATCAATGCCAACGGCGGAAAGTTCGAGGGTATGGACCGCTATGAGGCAAGGGCGGCGATCGTAAAAGAATTGGAGGAAATGGGACTTTTGGTCAGGATCGAAGACTATTCCCATAATGTAGGAACCCATGACCGCTGCAAAACGACGATCGAGCCTTTGATCAAAAAACAATGGTTCGTAAAGATGGACGAACTGATAAAACCGGCGGTGGAAGCCGTGAAAAGCGGAGAGATCAAGCTGATTCCCGCCCGTATGGAAAAGACGTATTTTAACTGGACGGACAATATCAGAGATTGGTGTATCAGCCGGCAGCTATGGTGGGGACACAGGATCCCGGCTTATTATTGCGAACAGTGCGGGGAGATCACCGTGGCGAAAGGAATGCCGGAAACTTGCCCGAAATGCGGCTGCACCCGTCTGAAGCAGGACGAGGATACGCTGGATACTTGGTTTTCTTCGGCGCTGTGGCCCTTTTCCACGCTTGGATGGCCGGAAAAGACGGAAGAACTGGAATATTTTTATCCTACGGATGTGTTGGTGACAGGATATGATATTATTTTCTTCTGGGTCATCCGTATGATCTTTTCCGGTTATGAGCAGATGAAAGAAAAGCCTTTTAAAACCGTGCTGTTCCACGGACTTGTAAGAGATTCCCAGGGAAGGAAGATGTCGAAATCCTTAGGAAACGGCATCGATCCCTTGGAGATCATTGAGCAGTACGGCGCGGACGCGCTGCGCCTTACCCTGATCACCGGAAATGCGCCGGGGAACGATATGCGTTTTTATCATGAGAGAGTGGAGGCAAGCCGTAATTTTGCCAATAAAGTTTGGAATGCGTCCCGGTTTATCCTGATGAATATGGAAGGAAAAGAGATTCCGGAAGACGCCAAAGCCCGCTTAGAGCCGGCGGATAAATGGTGCCTGTCCAAATTAAATACTCTTGTGAAAGAAGTTACCGACAATATGGAGAATTTTGAACTGGGTATCGCGGTACAGAAGGTGTATGATTTTATCTGGGACGAATTTTGCGACTGGTATATCGAAATGGTCAAGCCCAGACTTTATAATTCGGACGACGCAGCCAGCCAGAACGCCGCGCTTTATACGTTAAAGACCGTGCTCATCGACGCGCTAAAGCTGCTGCATCCATATATGCCGTTTATTACGGAAGAGATCTTTACCACGCTCCAAAGCGAGGAAGAGTCTGTTATGATCTCTAAATGGCCGGAGTACAGGGAAGAAAGAAGCTTTATCAAAGAAGAAGGGGATATTGAGACGATCAAAGCGGCGGTCAGGGGAATCCGTAACGTAAGAACCGAGATGAATGTGGCGCCGGGCAGGAAAGCGCAGGTATTTGTTGTCAGCAAGGAAGAAGAAATCTTAAAGACTTTTACGGAGGGCAGGCTGTTTTTTGCTTCTCTTGCCTACGCCTCCGATGTGGCGATGCAGAAAGACAGGGAAGGCATTGCGGAAGACGCGGTATCCGTTGTGATTCCGGGGGCAACGCTTTATATCCCGTTTGCGGAGCTGGTTGATGTCGGACAGGAGATCGAAAGGCTGGAAAAAGAAGAAAAGAGGCTGAACGGGGAGATCGCAAGGGCGAAAGGAATGCTTGGCAATGAAAAGTTTGTCGCCAAGGCGCCGGAGGCAAAGATTGCAGAGGAAAAAGAAAAGCTGGAAAAATATACCGATATGCTGGAGACGGTAAAAGAGAGGCTGGCACAGCTTAAAAAATCCTGAAATGTTTCTATGGATTCCTATGCGGACGACTGAAGAAAGCCTGTTACGGGCAGCGGATCAAGCGGAGAAAATAAAATAATAGGATATTTACACATAACTACTTGCAACAAATCCAAAAATAACGGATAATAATAAAAAGACTTTTATTTTACAGAAGAATCGCTTTGCGATTCTTCCCCATATATGATAGGGATACAATGGGGAAGGGGGGAAAGATATGCCGGAAGCTTTTGCATCTGCAATGACAAGAGAAAAATCAAATAATACAGGAGTAGAGATGCCATGGGCAAGTCCCGGCAGTCCGCTCAGCAACATCGGCAGACAGCTTGAACCGCCGGTAAAACAGGGGATTGACAACGGCTCTTATGTAAGGATCGAACCGGATAATATGATCGCATGGCTTTATCTGCTCCCGCCCGTTACGGAGGGCGAGAAATTCACCAAAGAAGACATTATGGAATTTTTGCAAAAAAACGGCGTGGTGCGCGGTTTTCATACATCCAATATTGCCGCAGTGGCCAAAAAGGAAGTTTATAACCGGGAGATCAAAGTTGCGCTGGGAAGAGACGCTGTAGAGGGGATCGACGGTTATTATGAATATAAGTTTGCGCCTACCGTTAACAGGGCGCCCGCCGTGAGGGAAGACGGTTCCGTAGACTATACGAGTATGAGCACCTTACAGAACGTGCGTAAAGGCGATGTGGTCGCCGTTTATCATCATGCCGTACAAGGGGAAGCCGGATACAATGTGCGCGGTGCGGAAACAAGGGCGAAGCCCGCAAAGGAGCTGCCGCCGCTCAGAGGAAAAGGAATTTCCCACGAACCGGATTCCGATATTTATATTGCCGTTCAGGAAGGCAAGATCGAGATCAAAGACAATAAGATAGACATTAAAAGTACCCATGAAGTTCACGACGACGTAGACCTTGTTACGGGAAAAATAGAATTTTTCGGCGACATTGAGATCAGCGGCAATGTCAGCGCCGGTGTTATGATCCGTGCCGGACGTAATATTGTAATCAAAGGTACGGTGGAATCGGCGAATCTGTATGCAGGCGGCGACATTGTTTTGGAACGCGGCATACAGGGTGGAAAGAAGGCAAAGGTCAGCGCAAGAGGCAGCGTTTTTGCCGACTTTATCGAACATGCGGAGGTTACCGCAAGAGGAGACGTCTGCGCCAACATCATTTTGAATTCCAAGGTTTCGGCAGAGGGAATCGTGAAGGCCACCGGTAAAAAGGGAGTGATCATGGGCGGATATACCCATGGACTTATGGGAGTCGAGGCCGGCGTGCTGGGAAACGATGCGGAGATCAAAACCTCCGTCCATGCAGGCTACGAACAGGAAGTTTACGAGAAATTTATCGGTATGGCGGCAAGGGAAGAGGCGGCGCAGCTGGAACTGAAAAAGACCGTCGACGTTATGTCGGAACTTTTAAGAAAGAAACGTCTCCGTGCTTCGACCATGACGGAAGGAGAGGAAAACCGGCTTGCGGAGCTGAACCGTAAGAAGGACGAATGTTTTGCCGTACTTGACGATATCAATCAGGAAAAAGAGATCCTGTCCGCGCAGATCGAGAAGGGCAAGGATGCCAAGATCATTACGGAAGGCAGCGTCCACAGAGGAGTCGTCATTGGCGTGGCGGATTGTAAGTATATCGTAGAACGGGATACCAGCTTCATGCAGTACAGTTATCTGGGCGGTATGGTAGAGGCTACCGTGAGAGTGATGTAGTACGGACGGGAGCGGAAGTGGAAAAAAAAGAAATCAGGACGTATGAACAGGCAGTGGAATATATTTTGGATATTCCGAAATTTACAAAGAAAAACGATAGGATAAGAACGGCGCAGTTTTTGAAACAGTTAGGCTGTGCCGGAGAAGATATGAAAATCATCCATATAGCAGGCACAAACGGAAAAGGCTCCGTTTGTGCTTATTTGTGTTCGGTCTTAAGGGAGGCGGGATTTTCCGTAGGCAGATTTACTTCTCCCCATCTTGTCGACGTGCGCGAGCGTTTTGTGGCGGACGGCGAGATGATCGGAAAGGAGCAATTTTTGTCTCTTTTTCTGAAAATTTACGACCGATTGGACGGAGAATATCACCCTGCCTTTTTTGAATATATGTTTTTTATCGCCATGCTTTTTTTCAAGGAAAAGAAGGTGGAATACTGCATACTGGAAACAGGGCTGGGCGGCAGGCTGGATGCTACCAACTGTGTGGAAAAAAAAGAGCTTTCCGTGATCACGAAGATCGGTTTCGACCATATGGAATATCTGGGAGATACGCTTACGCAGATCGCTGCGGAAAAGGCGGGGATACTGAAAGAAAATACGCCCGTAGTCTACTATGCGGGCAGGGAAGAAGTCAATGAAACGATTGAAAAAGAAGCGGAAAAAAAGCGGTGCGAGGCCATCCCGGTTCTGCCAAAGCGCGATGCTATTTACAAAAATACGAATAAAAACATTGATTTTTCTTTTCACAGTCGGTATTATGGTTATATTAGACTTGGTCTGTCAAGCGGAGCGCGGTATCAGGCGGAGAATGCCATGATCGCCGTAACGGCGGTAGAAGCGCTCGGTTTAGGGAACCGGATCACAAAGGCGCAGCTTGTCAGGGGAATCAGGGAAGCCGTTTGGGAAGGCCGGATGGAGGAAGTCGAAAAAGGCGTTTTTGTAGACGGCGCGCATAATGAAGACGGAATAGAAGCTTTTCTGGAGACGGCGAGAGAGGATGACTGCGAAGGGACAAGGCTTTTATTGTTTTCTGCCGTGCGTGATAAGAAGGTGGACGTCATGCTCTCTTTACTGGAGAAGAGCGGCCTTTTCGGGATTGTCGCAACGGCGCCGCTTGCAAACGGCAGGACGGTGACGGCGGAGGAAATGAGACGTGCGGCGGAACCGTTTCAGGACCGCAGGCATCTTTATTTTGAAACGGTAGAAGAGGCATTTGAAGAAATGCAGCGTTTAAGGGGCGAGAAGGACCGTCTTTACATAGTAGGTTCTTTGTATCTTGTCGGTCAGGTGAAAGCATATATGAGGAGGCAGACAGATGATAGATTTTGAAGAAGAATTAAAGAAATTCCATCCCAGCCTTGAGATAGAGGATGTGGAAGAAGCGATATATAATCAGGACTTAACGGACATGGCGGATCTTTTGATCAAAATGGTGAAAGAATCGGAGCCGGAAGAAGAATAAGGGGTAGGGTATGAATTGTTATTATTGCGGATGCCGCTTGTCCGAGCATGATTTCTGTACCAAATGCGGGGCTGACGTTTCCGTATACAAGAAGATCATGTATGCGTCCAACCATTATTATAACGATGGTCTGGAGAAAGCGTCGGTGAGAGATCTGACCGGCGCCGTCAAAAGTCTGCGGCAGAGTTTGAAATTTAATAAAGATAATATAGAAGCAAGAAATTTGCTGGGGCTTGTTTATTTCGAAATGGGTGAAGCGGCGCCGGCCCTGAGCGAATGGGTGATCAGTAAAAACCTGAAACCTAATAAAAATATCGCAGATGATTACATCGATGTAATACAGGCGAACGCAAGCCGTCTGGAGACGATCAACCAGACGACCAAAAAGTATAATCAGGCGCTTGCATATTGTAATCAGGACAGTTTGGATCTGGCGATCATCCAATTGAAAAAAGTGCTTTCCCTGAATCCTAAATTTGTCAGGGCCCACCAGCTTTTGGCGCTATTGTATATGAATAACGAGGACTGGGACAAGGCGGGAAAGGAACTGCGCAGGTGCTATCAGATCGACAGGAGCAACACGACCACTCTCAGGTATCTTAAAGAAGTGGACGGCGTCCTGAATTTGGAAGAAGCGTCAAAGTCAGGCGGCAGGAAGAGAAATGTCAGCGAAGATGCCGTCAAGTACCAAAGCGGCAATGAAACGATCATACAGCCGGTAGGCGGAAAAGAAAAGAGCGGTATTGCCGCGCTTTTACAGATAGGGTTAGGCATTGGGATCGGGATCGCCGCGGTATGGTTTTTGATCCTTCCTTCCAGAGTGCAGGATGAGAGGGAGAAGGTGAGCGCGGAGCTTAGGACGGTCAGCGAGCAGTCGGACGCGAAGTCGGCTACGATCGACGATCTGAACCAGCAGATCGGCTTATTGACTACACAGAACGAAACCCTGCAGGGACAGTTGGAAGATTATGTAGGTGTGGACGGGACGCTGTCGATCATGGATAAAATGATACAGGCGATTCAGGCTTATATGGAGAATCCGGAGGATGCGGTAGCCATTGAAGGGTATTTGGATGCCATCGCAGGGGAAGTGGAGATTACGGAAACTTCCGAATCTTTTCAGGCAATGTATCAGAAACTGCGTACTGAGATCGGTCCTAAGTTAGCCGACCAGTATTATGATATCGGTTATGAAGCCTATATGGATGAAAAGTTTGCGGAGGCCATTCCCAGTTTGGAGAAGGTTGTCCAGTATAATCAGGAAAACGGATTTGCGCTGTACTATTTGGGAAACTGTTATAAAGAGACAGGAGAAAAGGAAAAGGCGATAGCAATTTATAAAAGGGTGATCGAGGAGATCCCCAATTCGGAAAGGTCGAGAAAGTCCCAGCAGTTTTTAGACGAACTGGAAGGCAATTAAACAGATGCGCGCCGTCAGGCGCAATGATACAAAAGAGAACATAAAGATTATGTTCTCTTTTTTTGGGCGAAAAAGATGATTTCGCGACGAATTTTGCGAAATGAAAAAATTCCCGGTCCTGATTTGGGAATGATCTTATATTTTTGTATAAATTATAAAAAAATGGGAAAAATAGGAAGGAGTAAAAATATGCAAAAAGGCGAGAGTATGGAAGATGGTTTTAAAGTGATCGACGGTTATCTGATGGTGAAGCTTCCGGAGGAGATCGATCATCATCAGGCGAGTTGTATCAGTAAGAGCGTGGATCAGATTCTGATTCAGGGAAAGGCAAACAGTATCGTATTTGATTTTGAAGATACCAGATTTATGGACAGTTCGGGTATCGGGCTGATCGCGGGGCGCTACAAGAAAGCGGTCTGCTTTAACGGTAAGGTGTATGCCGTCAACGTGGACAGGCATATCAAAAGGATACTTTATATGTCCGGTTTGGATAAAATGATCGAAATGGTCTGTAAGGAAAAGAATTGAGAAGGGAGCAGGAAGAAGAATATGAACAGAATGAAAATGGAATTTAGGGCGATATCCGCCAATGAAAGTCTGGCAAGGATGACGGCAGCGGCTTTTATGACGCCGCTCAATCCTACGCTGGAGGAAATTTCCGATGTAAAAACGGCCGTTTCGGAGGCAGTTACAAATGCGATCATACATGGATACGGAGAAGACAGAGAATCCGACGAGATGGTGGAAATGATCTGTTATATTGAAAAGGAGGCGCTGCATATTACCATATCCGACGAGGGCGTCGGGATCGAAAATATTGATAAGGCAATGGAGCCTTTATATACCACAAAGCCGGAGTTAGAGCGTTCCGGTATGGGATTTTCTTTTATGGAGGCGTTTATGGATGAACTGAAAGTGGAATCCGAACCGGGAAAAGGAACAAAGGTACATATGGTTAAGAAGATCGGCGCTACTTCGTGGGCGGAACGGGAAGACTGAGATGGGAGTTAGCAGGCAAAAAGAAAGGCATGGTTATTGGTATGGAAGAAAATGCAGTACTGATTTCCAGAGTAAGACAGGGGGATATGCAGGCAAGGGAAAGGCTGATCGAGAATAATCTTGGTCTTGTGCATCATATTGTAAAGCGGTTTATCGGACGAGGAGTGGAGGCGGAGGATCTGTTCCAGATCGGGACGATCGGACTGATGAAAGCCATAGACAAATTTGATCCCGACTATGATGTGAAATTTTCTACTTATGCGGTTCCTCTTGTAGTAGGAGAAATCAAACGCTTTTTACGGGACGACGGCATGGTAAAGGTCAGCAGGAGCCTAAAGGAAAACGCATGGAAGGCGAAGCGGGCGGCTGAACAGTTTACCAAAGAAAACGGAAGAGAGGCTACGATAGAGGAGATCAGTAAAATAACGGAAATACCGGCGGAAGACATTGTCACGGCCTTAGAAGCAAACGAAGAGGTGGAATCCATTTATAAGTCCGTTTACCAAAGCGACGGCAGCGAGATCTATCTGGTGGATCAGATCGCACAGAACTCCAATAAACAGGAGGAAATGCTCAATCATATGCTGTTAGAGCAGCTTTTGAATACGCTGAAGGAGGAAGAAAAGGAATTGATACGGATGCGGTATTTTCAGGAGAAAACGCAGACGGAAGTGGCAAAAAAACTGGGGATCTCGCAGGTGCAGGTATCCCGTATGGAAAAGAAGATCCTGATCCGTATGAGGACGGAGGTGCTGAAGTAGTTTCTATTGCCTCCCGCTATAAAATGTGTCATAATAAAAAACAGAAAATGCATACGGGTATGTTTGCTGAAGCACATAAAGGGGTATTAGAGCGTGTTTGAAAATTCATTCCCCTGATTTGTATGCCCGCTGAAGCGGGCAGATGGGAGTTAGCATGAAAAAATACGAAGCGGCGCTTTTTGATCTGGACGGAACTTTATTGGACACATTGGAAGATCTAAAGGACAGTGTAAATTATATTATGGGAAAATACGGGTTTCCCCGGCGTACATTGGAAGAAGTAAGAAGGGCGGTGGGAAACGGTATCCGGAAACTGATCGAGCGCAGCGTGCCCGAAGGGACGGAGGGGCGGCTCATAGAAGAAATGTATTCCGACTTTATGGTATATTATAAGAAAAACTGTATGGTAAAGACAAGGCCCTATGAAGGGATAGAGGAACTTTTGAAAAAGCTTAGATCCGAGGGGCGTAAACTGGCGGTGGTGACCAATAAAGGCAATGAAGCCGTCCAAAAAATGATTCCTCATTATTTTGGGGGACTTTTTGAAATCGCCGTCGGCGCGGTAGAAAACGTGCCGAAAAAACCTGCTGTGGACGAGGTCGATCTTGCGCTTGGGGCAATGCGGGTCAGTAAGGATAAGGCGCTTTTTATAGGCGATTCCCAAGTGGACGTGGAAACGGCGGGGAACGCGGGGATGGACAGTATTTTGGTGACATGGGGGTTTCGCAGTGCGAAGACGTTGAAAGAAGCGGGAGCGGTAAACCTCGTCGACAGCGCGGAAGAACTCTACCAGAAAATATGTGAAATGGAGTCATCGGAAAATTAAAAATTTCCCGGTCCTGATCAATATGCCTGCTGAAGCAGGCGGATGGGAGTCATCGTGAAATTAACACAAGAAGCAGCAAAAAGAATAAAAATTCGACACAATAGGCACAATAACGACAATATGAACACGATATTAATAAAATATTAATAAATATATAAAATTGTGGATCGGAAGAAATAAGAAAGGCTGGAACACCCCATTATTGTGGGGTGTTTTAGTTTTTTATTTTCTTAAGATTTATAAAATGTATGTGCCAGAGTACAATTTATTTAAAAATCGTTCACATTTTGGACACAAATTCACGATATTCTAAAGGAGCTTTCAAGGAAAGCAAAAAGATACATAGTATCTGATACAAAGTATCGAGGAGGAAAAAAGATGAAGAAAAAAATTTGTATGTTAGGATTGGCAATGTCACTTTCCATGTTTGGACTGGTAGCTTGCGGAGAAAATGCAGAGGGGCCTGTAGAATCTACACCTGTAGAGTCTTCGGTAGAAACTCCGGCAGAGAATGACGAAACTCCGGCAGAGAACAATGAAGCTTCGGCAGAGAACAATGAGGATGCAGATCTTTCGGAAACGGAAGAAGGTTCTACGGAGGCAGCTCCTACAGAAGAAGCTTCGGTAGAAGGATCAGAAGCAGCGGAAGACGGTACAGAAGCCGAGACTCCTGCAGAAGAGACAGAAACTTCTACAGAAGAAAGTACGGAAGCAGCGGAATAAATAATAGGATCGAGAAAGGATGGCAGGTTTGCCATCCTTTTTTTAGCTTTTTTACCTGCCTTTTTTTACTTCTAACGGATTTCTTTACATAATCCGATATAGGAAGTAAACTAGTGTCAAAGCATGTTTTAGATACGTTCTAAATTTTTATGATGTAGAAACGGAGGAGAGGTAATGAGAAAACGATTTCTAGCCGGACTGCTTGCAGCCGGAATGGTGCTGCAGTCGTTTGCCCTGCCAGTAACGGCAGCAGGGGAAGAGAGGGGACATGCGGAGATAAGCGAAACGGATCCGGACGATGCAGACGATGCGTTCTTTCAGGAAGAATCGCAGAAAGGGGAAACCGGATCCGTTTCGGAAGAAGCGTCAGCGGATCCCATGACGTTTCCGGATGGAGAATGCGAGAGTTCTTTGCCGGTACCGAGTGAGGAAGGAGAAAACGAGGATACGGAAACGTCGGAGGAAGAATCGGAAACGCCGGTCATTCCGGAAGAAGAAACAGAAGAGTTACAGACGCCGGCAACGGAGGAGATTCCTGTCGTGCCGGATCTAAAAGAGGAAGAAACGTCTTCACAGATACCGGAGGACCGGGAAGAAAACAGTGAGCCGGTAATCAGTCATGTAGATGGCGGAGAGGGGATTTATCAGGAAGGCTCTTTTACGGTAGGCGGGGAAGAGGCCGGGGACGAATATGGGATTTCGCTGTATGTGGAGACAGACTTTTCCGGAGCGGAAACCTATTTATATGAGCAGTTTCTGAAAAAGGAAGAAACCATCGACGTATCGGGGTATGGTATCCCGAGGAACATGGTGGGTGCGTTGGTGCATGGGGTGATCAATGAGCATCCGGATCTGTATTTTGTGAACGGCGCATTCAGCTATTCGATGGATGCGCAAGGTCTGGTACTGGATCTTTATATGACATATGCGGAAGGATTCGACGATGCCGCTTTCGATCAGGCGGTAAAAGAAGCTTTGTCTGTCGTGAAAGAAGGCATGACGGACTTGGAAAAGGCCATAGCGCTGCATGAATATATTGTCTTAAACTGTGCATATGATTATGAAAATTATCTGAACAGTACGATGTCGCCCAACGTGTATTCGGCCTATGGCGTTATGGTAGACCGGGCGGCCGTATGTCAGGGATATGCCCTTGCCTATAAGATGCTTTTGAACAGGTCGGGGATAGAATGTTATATGGTAACCAGCGACGCCATGAACCATGCATGGAATTTGGTTAAGCTGGACGGACAGTATTATCAGGTGGATACCACATGGGACGATCCGGTGTGGGACAGACTCGGGCTGGTTCAGCATGGCTATATGTTCGTCAGCGATGAAGCGTTTGGGACGGAGTCTGCCGTAAGGAGCAGACATTATGGCTGGGTCATTACGAAGGGCAGCGAAACCGTCGATCTGACAGCGGAGGATTCCAAGTATGATAATGCGTTTTGGACAGTGTACAATTCGCCTTTGTCTTTATTGGATCACAATTATTATTACATAGACAGTAGTACAAAAAGCATTTGTATGAGAAGTTCTATCGATGCGCCGCCGTCTGTTTTAGTGGCCAATATAGGAACGTGGACAACTCCGAACGGGAGCTACTGGCAAGGCGCTTTTTCGGGCCTGTCTATGGTAGGAGACAGACTCTATTATAATACGCCCTATAACATATGCAGCGTTTCGCTGAAAGGGGGAGAGGTAAGGGACGAGACACAAGAGCTGAATTCTTCCGGCCGGTTTGTTTACAGCAGCGCATTTTGTCAGGGAAAACTACAGTATGTTTTGCATGAGAGCCCTGATGACAGAGGGAAAGAAAAGGTATTTACGGTGCAGGCCGGACAGATGGGACTGGTCAGCATAGAACCTGACGACCTGTTTATGGAATCGGGTGAAACAGCGTCGCTGTATGCTTCGATCAGCCCGAGTTTTGAGGAAGATACGGATAAGGAAATCATCTGGACTACCGACAATGAAAATGTGGCGACGGTATCCGGAGGCACAGTAACGGCAGTAGGAGACGGCAGGTGTACAATAACGGCGGAGTCAGGCGGAAAAACGGATACCTGCCAGATCACGGTCGGAAAAAGGCTGGCAGAGCCGGTATTTTCGTTAGAACCGGGAAGGGTAGACAAAGGAGAAAGCGTAACCTTGAGCGCGGCTGAAGGGGCGTTGATTTATTATACGACCAATGGCGGCAACCCTAAAGTGCCGGACTATACAAACGCGACAAAGCAATACGCCGGCCCCATCGTTATCAATGAGGATATCATGATCCGGGCAATTGCCGTAGATCCGAACGCCGCATTTGGTAACAGCAATATCGTAACGGCGGAATATCAGGCATGTACCAATGATCTGATTTTGGAAAAAGAATCCCTTACCATTGCTTTGGGGGAAACCGTAACCCTTGGCATCACGGAACTTCCCACAACGAAAACGGAAACGGACGTAACATGGGGATCTTCAGACGAAGCGGTAGTTACGGCAGAGGCAGGCGGAAAACTGACAGCAGTGTCAGAAGGCAACGCGGTTGTCACGGCAACGACAACGGATCATAAAGGGAGGACGGTTACGGATTCCTGTGAAGTAAAAGTAGAGGACGCCGAATATTTGGTGACCTTTATCGGATGGAACAACGAGGTAATCAAAACGGAAACGGTCAAATCGGGAAAAGCGGCGACTCCGCCGGAGATTACCACGATTCCGGAAGGGTATGAGTTCAAAGGCTGGAAAGGGGATTACGGAAATATCAGTCAGGATACGGCCATAGAAGCCTTGTTTGAGCCGATTGCATACACGATCACCTATGAATTAGGCGGCGGAACGAATGCAGCAGGCAATCCTGCCGGATATACGATAGAAACGGAAGACATTACCCTGAAACCGGCAGGCGGAAAAGAAGGATATTTGTTTGCAGGCTGGTATAGGGATGAAAATTACCAAAACAAAATAGAAACCATTAAAAAAGGCAGCAAAGGGAATCTCATACTGTACGCGCGCTGGAAGGACGAAAGAGGGCTGTGGCTGAAAGCGGAAGGCTCGGACAGGGAAAATTTCATTCCGGATGAGGCGTATACCGGTAAGGCGATCAAACCTGTCGTGGAAGTATATTACGGCAGCACGCCGTTAAAAGCAGGTACGGACTATACGATAAGCTATAAAAACAATACGGCGGCAAATCTTTTAAGGACAGATGGGGAAAAAGAGAAAGCGCCCACGGTAGTGATCAAAGGGAAAGGAAATTTTGCCGGGACGCTTACCTGTTCTTTTGTGATCACACCCAAAAGCATTGCACCTGTAAACGGGGCAGGGCTGAAGGGAGAAGAAGTACAGGCGGACGATCTTGCCGCAGCCTATCAGAACGGCAGGGCGGTCAAGCCGGTTCCCGTGCTTATCTGGAACGGAAAGAAACTCTCCAATAAAAAGGATTTTACGGTAGAGTATCCGGATGAAAGTACGAATACGGACGCCTATAAAATCCCCGGAAATTATAAAGTCCGCATCACAGGGAAAGGGAATTTTACAGGAACCAGAGAGATCACGCTTACCATCGCCGACCCGTCTCAGGATGTGCTGATGAGCAAAGTGAAGATTTCCAAAATACCCGAGCAGCCATATACGGGCGGTCCGGTTGTATTCGGAAAGGATACGCCCAGACTGACTTACGCGGGGGAAGAGCTGGAACCGGATGTGGATTACAATCTGTCCTTTGCTCCGGGCGACGACGGCGTTTCGGCAGGCAGCCATGTATTGGTTATTCACGGATTGGGCAAATATAAAGGAGTACGCAGGGTAAACTTTAAGATCAAAGGCATCCCTATCAGTACCGTGACGGTAAACGGGCTGAAACCGCTTGTGTATAACGGAATGGAACAGAGCTTCGGAGAAGGCAGCGCCAATCAACTGACGCTCACGGACAAAGAGGGCAATACATTGGCGCAGGGACGCGATTATACATTAAGTTTCAGTAATCATAAAAATGCGGGTACGGCGAAAGTGACGATAACCGGTACGGGGAAATACAGCGGAAAACTGACAAAAACTTTTAAAATAACGGCTTGCTCCATTGCCGGGGAAAATCCGGAGATCGAAGCGGTATTTGAAAATAACAGTACGGAGCAGCTTTACGAAAAAGGCGGCGCAAGGCCGAAAGTAGCGGTGACTTTCCGGGGTGTTTTACTGGAAGAAGGAACGGACTATACTGTAAGCTATAGCAATCATACATCGGTAGTTCCGAAAGAGGGGAAGACGCCTACGGTAACGATCAAGGGGAAAAAGAACTTCACCGGAAACAGGCAGCTTAGTTTTACGGTAAAGGCTAAAAGTCTGGATGACACCGGCATCAGCATTACGGCGCCGGATCTGGAAGAAAACACAAAAGCCGGGAAATTTATGAGCGTACCCGTGCTGACGGATGCTAACGGAAAGAAACTGAAAGCAGGTACGGATTATGAGAAGACATATGTTTATACGGATCAAAACGGAAACGAGCTTGGAAAGGGCGATACTCCTCCGAAAGATTCCTTGCTGACGGTTACCGTGACGGGCAAAGGAAATTATAAGGGCAGCGCGGACGTCACTTTCCGGATTCTCGCAAAAGGAATGAATATTTCCAAGGCCTCGGCAAGAGTAGAGACACAAGTTTATTATACGGGAGAAGAAATCGGGCTGACGGAGAAAGACCTTACCGTAAAACTCGGGACGACAATACTGACAGCCAACGATTTTGAAATTATCGGATACAGTAATAACATCAAAAAGGGAACGGCAAAGGTAACGATCAGGGGAAAAGGGAAGTACGGCGGTACAAAACAGATCAGTTTTAAAATTCTTCCGCAAAGTATGAAATGGTGGAACCGCGGGTAGGCGTTCCCCGGATCCAAAGTTTTGAAAAAATCCGACGCAGACATAAAGAGATCCCATCCAATGTTTTAACGAAAAACAGAGGATGGGATTTCTTTGTATAATTTATTGTTTTTTTCAAATAATATTAACACTTTTATTGGAGTGTGTCCCAAAACTATTTCAGTCAGATGCACGTTATAAGCATACTCCAACGGTATGACTAAAGGAGCAAAAGGATATGTGGAAAAATATATTCTTGATTATGATAAGCTGCAGCGCCGGATTTTTTGCCGCAGGGGGTGTGTTTACCGTTTTGATCACGGTAGGACTGGTGCCCCGGTTTGCCGGAAAGACACATACCGGAAGAAAGGTTATGCTGTATGAGAACTTCGTTATAGCGGGAACGATCACAGGATGCATTTTAAGTGTTTTCGGCAGGTACTGCCAGCTTGGAAGTTTTATTTTAAAAAACGGGATCATGAAAGAAGCGGCGTGGACGGTGGTAGGGAATGGGATTTTGCTGATTTCCGGTATTTTTTCCGGTATTTTTATCGGCTGTTTTGCCCTTGCCATTGCGGAAATGCTCAATACCATTCCTATTTTTGCGAGGCGTATCGGTTTCCGGCACGGGCTTGGAATCGCTATTTTGTTTATGGCGCTTGGCAAGCTGGCAGGATCCCTGATCTATTTTATAGAGGGCGTGTACCGGTACGGCGGACGATAAAAGTGTGAAGGAAATCACTAAGCCCGAAAAAACCTCGCAAAGCGCTTTCGCGCTCTGCGGGCAGAGCTTCTTCCCACGCATTGTTTGAGCCGTTTACGGCGCTGACGCCGTAAGCGGCATGACGGGAAGCGCGTAAAGCAGCAGGAAATATATAAAAGAAGGCGTGAGCAGCCGGCATATATCAATATATCATAGAAAAGGACGGCGGGAAATAACGATGGCGCAGACAGAAATTTATATCAAAATGGAGCAGAATACGGAGGTAATGAAACCGGACGTATTTTTGAAGGACATTGCCGAAATCGTATGCAACGATAACGCTGTGGCAGCCAAAGTAAAGGCGATCAAAGTGCATAAATTCAAAGAGGACGGGGTACAGAAAGCGGCAATCAGCCTGACCAGGATCATAACCCTGATCGGAGAGACCTGTCCGGAGGCATCCGTGCAGAATATCGGAGAGACGGACGCCTTGGTGGAACTGGTGAATGTGGACAGGCACAAAGGCTTTCTGCAGATATTGAAGATCGCGTTTGTAGCGGCAGTCAGTTTCTTCGGGACGGCATTTACCATTATGGCTTATCATAACGATATTGGCATTGCGGATATTTTTGAGAAATTTTACATTATGGTCATGGGAAATCCGGGTAACTCGGCGGTACTGGAAGTGTTTTATTCCATAGGCCTTGCGCTGGGTATCATCATCTTTTTCAACCATATCGGCGGAAGGCGCATCACGAAGGATCCCACCCCTATCGAAGTGGAAATGCGCATTTACGAATCGGATGTCAATAAGGCGCTGATTGAAACGGCGAGCAGGGAAGGGAAGGAAGAAAATTAGTTTTCATACCAGTCAGTATCGTGAAATCTTTCATTTCGTAGGAATACAGGAAGATGAATATAGGAAAGGAGAAAAAATTGACAATGGACGAAAATAAAAAACAGGAATATCAGGAATATGTGAAGCAGGTGACCCCCACCCATAATCTTTTTTTTCAGATGGGTAAAGCATTTTTGGTGGGGGGCATTATATGTGTTTTGGGACAGTGTATCCTTAATTACGGGCAAAGCCTTGGACTGGATCAGGAAACATCCGGTGGGTGGTGTTCGCTGATCTTAGTGTTTACCAGCGTGGTACTGACAGGATTTAACATCTATCCGAGTATTGTAAAATGGGGCGGCGCGGGCGCTCTTGTGCCAATCACGGGATTTGCCAATTCGGTTGCGGCGCCGGCTATCGAATTTAAGAAGGAAGGGCAGGTCTTCGGCGTGGGCTGCAAGATCTTTACGATAGCGGGGCCGGTGATTCTGTTCGGGATTTTTACCAGTTTTGTGCTTGGGCTGGGATATTATCTTTTAACGCTGGCGGGCGTGATCTGAAAAGAGCGGACAGGAAAGCAGATCAACGCCGATGATTGTTATCTTAGCTGAAAAAGTTTCAAGTTTAAACGGGCGGAACCGGATTTGGGATTCTGCCCTTGTCGATAAGATATTTCATCATGTGCTGTAAATCCCTGCTCCCTTTGATATGCCATAAGCTCGTTACCGCCATATCAGACCGCCCCCTGTTCCGTTAATTCTTCTATGCTAAACCGTTGTGGGAGAGTTGCTTTCTGCTGCAGTTCTAAGATAAAATCCTCAATCTCCTTACAGATTTCAGCGGCGGTTGGATAGTAAGGAACACGTTTTTTGAAAGCATCATGCACCTCATAGAGTTTGTCCAGCGGTTTCCAAAACTCGGTTTTTGGCTGTGGCTGTGGGGCGTTTCCTTTGCATTTCCATATCTGTCTTACCCGCTGAAAAGAAAATCCTATGTCCCTGCACCTCCGTTTTGGATTCGATTTTTCTTAACTTTTGGATAAATGAAAAAGCCGCTACACGATATCATCACGAATGACAAGAGTGATTTCTCCTGTTCGGATTCGCAATGCTATGTAACGGCTTTGGGATTTAAAACCATGCTGCCATACACCAACCGAAGAAGGGCAGCATACTTTCGGCAGCGGTCAGCCTTGTCCGTTGGCTGACATTCCATTCTTCCATCTATGTGTTATTTAATTTTCAATCTTCCAATTCCCTCATGGGTATTTTAGAATAACATAGCGGCTGCACCCATGTCAAGATTTCGGGCAAGCTTTTTAGTATTCCCTGTGGACAGGAATTTTATTCATCAACTCCATGCTCCCGCAATATTTTCCTCGGCTTCTTTCCAGATAAGCCATTTCCTGTTCTCCCGTCTGTTGTTGTATGCGATTCTTTTTTCCTCCAATCTGAATTTTTGAAATGTAATAATCCAGATCATAAAAAATCTCCCCAAACTCTAAAACAGGTCTGGAGAGTGTCTGTTAAGTCTTTTCGGGCATAGCAATACCGCCCACCATAACACCTTTTTTATATGGTGGGCGTTCACCTTAAAATCTTATAAAATAAAACAGAGCCAGCGAACGGTAATTTCTCACTTGTTCATCAGCTCTGTATCTTTATGTATGGCTTTGTTATATTTCTCTTATGTATGTAAAAATTTTGCCTTAACTTTCCGCGTTTATGTTTATTTGCAGACGTTTTAGTAATCTATACCTTTAAAGATATATAACCTGCGAAACGATTACTCGTTATTTTTCATTCCCATCATCTTTACTTTTTTCATTCCTAATCAATCCATGATAAAACAGCATAGCGCAAACTGCTGATGTTGCACCTGTCGCTGTCTGGTCTAAGTGAATGCCATGCATATTACAAAACATATTGATTACCATTAAAGCAACCAATACCACCGCTGCTACAGCAGCTCCTTTTAATAAATGTTTCATATCTTCCTGTTTCCTTTCCAAAATAAATTTATGTACTGCAAAATAGTATACCAGAGAAAACAGCAATTCTTTCAAAACAGTCATGAAATGCCCCAATTCATGAATAAATGCGTTTTACTTTTTGCAGAACACGCACTTATTCGTCATTTTTGCAGGGAGTAGTTGATATAAAGAATGGTATAAAGTATACTTAGGGAAGTAACTATCGAAAGAAGGAATATATTGAAATGCTACTATCTTTTTTTCGGCTTTCCCTTGCTATCCGCAATGTATGGCCTCAGCATATGAACTTCAAAGCGTTTGGCGTACTTTATATACTGCTGTTAGTTGCTGGAATGCCTGTAACGCTCCTCGCCTGTGTTCCATACGGTTTGTTCGGTATTCTGGCGGCGGTATGTATTTATGGGTTGATTGCTTGCCGTGACACTGCGCCACAGAATGTTTTAATGGGTATGATTGGATGTATGCTTGCCGTTGTGACAGAGAATTTGCTGGCAAATTTTCTTTATATACTGATTCCCTCACCTTTATCAAATCAGTGGTATTTTTTTTACGGCATCGATTTGATTTATACTTTGCTATTTTATTGGATTACGCTGCTTTGCGGCAAGCTTCTGAAAAAAGTATTCCTGTCTGGCAAAGGCATTTTGCGTCTTCCGCAGACATGGTATGTGATAGATGCTGCATTACTGCTCCTTATAACCATCTATCTGTTTGATAATTTGATTCCGGGACAAAACGGCTCTATCGGCAAAATGATATATAATAATGCCTTACACATTTCGGGGTATCTGCTTGTGATGTGTTGTTTACTTCTGGCTATGCGCCGTTCTTATCTGGAACAGATACAGACCGAAGCAAAGCAGAAAGCCATGCAGGACTTACAGGACTACACACGGAATTTAGAAGCTATGTATAACAGCCTGCGCTCTTTTAAGCATGATTATGTTAATATTCTGCTCTCTTTATCTAGTTATATTGAAGATGGTGATATGGATAGATTAAAGGATTTTTTTGAAAGAAAAATCTTTCCAACGAAGAATTTGATTACGGGGGAAGATTATAAGCTGAACCAGCTTAGCAACATCAGTGTGTTGGAAATCAAAAGCCTGCTCTCAGCAAAAATGATTTACGCCCATGAATCGGGGATTGACATCACCATTGATATTCCCGACAAAGTGGAAAGTTTTCTCATAGATACGGTTGACCTTGCCAGAATACTGGGAAATTTTTTGGACAATGCGATTGAAGCCACATTGGAGACAGAACAGCCGCAAATAGGCTTAAATATCATCCAGAATAAAACTGGCGTATCAATCATCATAAGCAACCGCTTTCGGGATAACGGTCTAATGCTGCATAAATTAAAGCAAAAAGGCTTTAGCACAAAAATCGGGCATCAAGGAATCGGGCTTGGGAACGCCCAAAAAATCATCAGTTCTTATGACAACGTGCTATTAGAAACAACAATGAAATGCGACTATTTTACACAACATATAGAACTCACTGAGAGAAAGGAATGACATCATATGTTGGATATCTTTGTATGCGAAGACAATGCCGCACAGCGGCGGACTATTGTAAATATCATTCAAAATACTGTTCTGATAGAAGAATTAGATATGCAGCTTACTTTAGATACAGGAGACCCTTATATGCTGTTGGAAAAAGTCAAGACCAGCCAGAACACAGGTATTTATTTCCTTGACATTGACTTGAACAGCAACATGAATGGAATGAAGCTGGCACAGCAAATCAGATTGTATGACCCCCGTGGTTTCATCATATTCATAACAGCACATTCAGAACTGAGCTATATGACTTTTCAGTATCGGGTAGAGGCGATGGACTTTGTATTAAAAGACAACCCTGCCGAAGCGAAAGTGAAACTCAGAGAATGTCTGTTAAATGCTATGGAACGACATACGCTCCAAACCAACAAGACCCATAAGGTCTATACCCTTGAAGTTGTCGGACGAAAAATCAGCGTGGATTATGAGGATATTTTATTTTTTGAAACTTCCAGCAATATCCATAAAGTCATTCTCCATGCAAAAGACCGCCAAATTGAATTTCCCAGCACTTTAAAAGAACTAACAGGCGTATTGGACAGCAATTTTGTGCGTTGTCATCGGGCATTTTTGGTAAACAAAAATAATATAAAAGAAGTTGATACTAAAAATCGAATCATCCATTTTGCCAACGGAGAAACTTGCTTGATGTCCACGCGCATGATGAAAGTGCTTTAAAGAAATCACGATGCGAGACAGGCACACCATTCCACACGCCCGTTAAAGCCGTGCGAACTCCAATAAGACTCAACGCCCTCATTGCCAAATTCGGGACTTTTTTACAGCCCCCTTTTGAACAGATCTATGCATTATAATTTATGGTATCGCGACAGCCTCTTTTATATATCTGCCCTACAGAAAATTTATCTCTATTTAGCTATGCACCAAACAACGTTCAATTCTAACTATTGGGCATTAACAAATTAGTTTTTGCTTACTTTTCTGTGATTCCCAAAATATATTGATATGCAAATCCGATTCCATTACAAGTCAAGTTTTCACACATATGTGGCGGGTCGCTCTCTGAGAAACCCGTAGGACGTAATTCAAAACATCTTAATGAACCAAATTCTCTATCAAAGGCAGATGCAAAATTTTAGCAGGCAGATACAATTTCATCATCTGATTTTCCTATCATATGAAGATAAATTCCCATGAACATAAGCGTACCTTCAACTAAACCACATTATGCCCTATATCCACCCGCGCCATGCAATCCAACCGCAGACCAGATTGTTTGCGGCTCAATGACAATTTCAAATAATTCGCTCAAACAGACAAGTGCTGTCCTTGCACAATTTATATCTTCTTTCCAGTACAATTCATGTACCCGCTTTGTTATATATTCTTTCATTAATATGACGCCTCTATGATTTCCACATTTTATATCAAAACCAATTTGCCTGTTCTTTTCTAAATTGTGGTACATCGCCATGCTGATATGGGTTATAATTATTTAAATTACAGCCAAATTCTTTTAACAATTTTATTTTATTATCAGATGTCCATTCGATAAGTGACATACCATCAAATTCCTCAATGCTGCCGTCGTTCATCTCATTCTTAAAATACCATTCTACAATAGTTTGGCTTTCCTTATGGAAGTACTGTTTTATATCCCATACAAGAACTTTACCACGAGTGTTCCATTCTTCAAACCAATGTTTAACGGTTATGCGGTTTTCATATTTCGGACTCCAACTTTCAATATAAATAACATCTTCCGTAAAAATATCATCTATCCCTAAGTCTTTTTGTTGCAGCCACATATCAAACCACAAACGAATTATCCTTTCTCTTTGATTCATTATTCAACACCTCCATAAGCTAAAGTTGTCAACGGCATTCATTTTCACTTCGTCGTCCAATTCCATGTCTGTAGTTTTCTAAACGCTGTTTATAGCTTTGGGCAATCAGACTTTTTTCAGTAATACTACCGTCTGCATTGATAATATCGCCGTCCTCATTATTCCATGCCTTAATTGCTATATCCATTAATGGCTCTACAATTTTCATTGGCAATTCATCAAGATTATCAATTGCAAGCCACGGAAATGCACGAAACATTTTATCATTACCAATAAGGAACATATAGCCTATCAGCTCTTTTTTTCTGAAAACAAAATAAAACTGTGGCATTTTTTCCCCAAATGACTTATCCATTATCCGACGCATTGTTTTTATACTTCCATATGCAGGAAAAAAACCAATGGAGCTTAAAGAATTTAAAGCGGATTCCCGTTGCTCAATTGACATATTCCGATAATTATAAAACCGTTCCATGCACCACCACGCCTCTCAAACAAAATTCATCTTTCTCTCTGTCACTCTTGATAACCGATGACAGCAATGACTCTTTCTCCTTATTAAAATGAAAGTAACTTTCTTCCCCTCTTTCAGCAATTCATTTTTACAAGTCAAAATATCTTCGGATACATTATTTGGAAGTTCAGATAAAACAATGTATTCACTATTATAAATACCAGATTTGTAATCTATAAAAATCTGCTCTAATTGTTCCAAACTAATTTCTTTTGCAGGCAGCCATGAAAAAATATCTAATACTTTCATTAAAACTATCCCCCTTTACTCAATCCTCATAGCGTCCATTATACTTTATAAAAATAAAAATTTGATCGCATCATAGTCATAACAAAATACTTCCTTTTGAATAAATGACTGCATTTCCTGAAATTTTTATATTATTATTGTTACATTCACAATAGAGAGTGCCTCCTCTTTTAGATAATTGTTTTGCCAATAGTTTATTTTTCCCCAATTTATTGCTCCAAATTGGCACTAAAGTGCTGTGGGCAGAACCTGTTACTGGGTCTTCAAACATCAATTCTGGACAAAAATATCTCGAAACAAAATCAGCATTATTACCTTTTGCTGTTATTACTATTCCAAGCCAAGAATTCAATTTTTTAAGTTTCGCGTAATCTGGAATATAATTTTTAACTTCTTCTTCATTAGTCATTATTACATATAAATCCCGTTCGGAATAAAGCTCAAGCGGCTCAAAACTGAGTGATTCAATAATATCTGGCTTTTTCATAATGTTCTGCGCTATTCTTTTTGGAAAAGTCATTTCATACAAATCCCCTTTTCGAATAACGCTTAAAACGCCACTAACAGTTTCAAAATTAACTTTATCTGAATTGCAATCTAAGTGATTAAAGACAATAAAAGCAGCTGCTAATGTTGCGTGACCACAAAGGTCTATTTCAAATGATGGCGTAAACCATCTTAATATATAATCCTTGCCATTCTTATAAATAAATGCTGTTTCGGACAAATTGTTTTCAAATGCTATATTTTGCATAACCTCATTGGAAAGTGTTTTTTCTGACACACATATGCAAGCTGGATTGCCACTAAACAACTTATCAGTAAAAGCATCAACCACATAGTAATCCATATTAGACCCCTTTCACGCCAACACCGCCTTTTCATGGGTCAGTCCGCTATAAAATTCCCGCTTTTTTCAGATACCCTACACTGTCATAGCAGCCACGGAAGTAAACAGATTGCATCTCCATATCCGTGAGTTTGTTCCTAAGCTCCATCACTTGAATGAGCGCGGCGCATTCCTCCTCGGTCAGTTCCGCCGATGTTTCCGTATCAAACACGCCTAAGATTTTCGGATATTTCTCATAAAGGATCTCAATCTCGGCTCGCACGGCGCGGTATTCCTCATTTCCTCTGGACAGCTTTGCTATAACAGAGCTAAGGTATTCATTAAAAATATTGCTGTGAACGTCTACAAAAGTCTCAAATCTGAACGCATCAGACATTGTTTCTCACCTCCAATTTTTTCTTATCGTCACTTATTATACTGCAAAAAATAAAGCAATACAAATACGCAAACTGGATTTTACCTCTCCCAGTCCGCACTTTTTTTCTCTGACTGCTCATTATTCTGCTCTGGCTTATCGTCAATAACAGCGTTGTCTTTTTCATTCAGATTCAGTTCGATATTGAGGGCGTTCCGTCTTTTCTTTCAGTTCATTTTCAAAGGCAAAGGGTTTCTCTACCTTTACCTTTGCGGTTTCAAGCTGTGAAATGGTTTCCGCCTTTCTGGTCTTAGCGGCTTCCAGTCGGGCAGGGAGCTTGGCAATCTCATTCTCGATTCTGGTCAGATTACCGAGGGCGTCCACGCCTAAATCTACCTTGTTTTTCCTCATTCCACAGAGGTTTAAGCAGTAGTGGGCATTGACGGTATCATAGAAAACTTCCATCTGAAAGCCAAGGTAGCTGCCGATTTCGTTGCGCTAACTCATCTCCCCAGTTTTAATTTCCTCAATATTGCCGAATGGCATAGAGGTATCCTTTAGGATTGTTTGGGAAGATAATTTATAAGTTAGCGGTG
>OFFL01000095.1_pt1 | contig 100510 bp, 76 predicted proteins | sample 1521391 | NCBI WGS metagenome assembly OFFL01 (sample SAMEA3504082, study PRJEB24116) | mouse gut metagenome | biome: mouse gut; feature: mouse-associated habitat; material: faeces | place: Denmark | collected 2011
ATTTATGAGACTACCAACTTTTTATGAACAAAATCTTATCCCGAACTGGGGTAATGCTTTTTCTTCCTGGGTCTGTCCTGCTGAACGTGCCGCTTCAATCCAAGTTCCAACCTTGAATTCTTTCCGGGTACCCAACAACTGGTCTTGCAATAGAATAAGATGCAGAAAATGCTGTGAAGCCAACTCAAATACTTGCTTGTCTCCTGCCCGGAACGCAGCCGTTACCACTTTTTGCATCAAACGCCCCTTTTCTGCCAATGCCTGCCGGAGCACATCCACCAAATCGAACTCAAAATTATTATTACCCTGATATTTATCAGCCACAGAAACCATCAGTCGGGCAGCCTCTATCACATCCTGCGGATTATAGTATTCTTTCATCTCCGACCAACTGGATACCTGATATACATCCAACCCCGGACGAGCGCAGAATACAGACTCATGCGTTCCCTGTTGTATTTTCTCCTTGGGACTATTATAAATACCGTTACCCAATAAATCCCAAACTTGTTGCAAAGCCTCATCCTCTACCCCATAACGAGCATATACGTATCCTTTCAACCACTCATCACGAGTAAACCGATGTTCACGCCACGGCAATTCCATCACCAGCTCATACATAACCGGATTGTTCTCAATACCTTCCGGAGTCATCCCTACTCCACGCAATGTCCTTCCGGCATGAACATCTGCTTTCGCGTCATAAAAGCCATCAATCAGCGCATCCATTTTACCATGAAGCCCAATGTTACCACCAAAATTCAACAACATGCAGTACACCCACCCATGCTGCCCGTATCCTCCTTTGCGACACCACTCTGACGCCGGGTCTCCCCATTGCGGACGGCATTCGCTATGCAAGTCCAAGACTAACAGGTCTCCTGCTTCCAGATGCTCTATCATCGGAGTACGAGGATTGTCCTGCCATGCCTGAGCCACCCACACAGCATCCGGATTTGTTTTTTTCATGGCTTTCATGATGGCTTTACCGGCTGCATCCAAATTTACTCCTTGAGTACTTCCCCCTTCATGAAACGGATCAATAGCGTAAAAACCAGTTTTTCCATACAGTTTTGTCAGTTCTCTATAATACAAAGCAGAGATTTCTTCAAAGCGTTCATCCTCCGGCTGTAAAAAGGCAGGACGATGATAGCTGCACCAAAATCCGGGATCAGCAACATTCAATCCTAATTTCTCCTTTGCATTATGAGGAACCATGCCACAATATCCCGGCAACACAGGTTCGATGCCATATTCACGCATTCTTTTTACAATCTTCTTCTGAAGTTTTTCCTGACGGGTATACCAACTTTCAGGATTAGGTCCTCCCCACCCTTCCAGATTATTCATCAACCACCAAGCTGTAAAACCCGGTCCGGCTACAAATTCATTAATTTCATCCTTAGTATATCCCAGTTTTAGAAGTACATTTCTCCAAACCGACTCAGTCCCTGTCAATGCCAGGGAAAGATTGATACCGTGAAGCGCCATCCAATCTATCTCCTTTTCCCAACGCTCCCAGTCCCAAAAAGCCATGGAATAAGAGAAAGTACAATAATTCAGATCATAACGATAGGGCAGATCCGTTTCATGCCGTTCCTTTTTAGTCACAGGAGGCAAAACAGCAGGCAGTTTTGCAGTCATTCCATTCCAAGAAAGATGTATGCCTGCATAATATTTCAAATACCAATTCAATCCGGTAGCAATATTTACATAGTCATTACCCCGGATAATTACTTTATCACCTTTCTGATCGAGTTCAAAAAAATCGGTTTCCGATTTCTGACGTTCAATAATAAATTTGGAGGAAGCTCCTTTGTCGATGCGCTCTAATAATCCTGTAACAGGAGAAGAAAATAAGTTGCTTGTCATCCATAACAGCACAAACAACAATCGTAGTTTTTTCATCATATTATTAAGGTAACGGATAACACCAATTAAATAAAAAACAGAACAGCCCCCTCGCCTTTAAAGGGAGGAAGGCTGTATTAGTATTATTACGGAATTATTTAATTATTTACAATTTCCAAGGCAACGCGGCTTCAACTGCTTGAAGAAGTCATTACCTTTATCGTCCACCAAGATGAATGCCGGGAAATCTTCCACTTCAATTTTCCAGATAGCTTCCATACCCAATTCCGGATATTCCACACACTCAATGCTCTTGATATTATTCTGAGCAAGGATAGCAGCCGGACCACCAATAGAGCCCAGATAGAAACCGCCATACTTCTTACAAGCATCCGTTACCTGCTGGCTACGATTACCTTTTGCCAACATTATCATGCTACCGCCATGTGACTGGAACAAATCCACATACGGGTCCATACGTCCTGCTGTAGTGGGGCCCATAGAACCACAAGCCATACCTTCCGGAGTCTTTGCCGGACCGGCATAATAGATAGGATGATCTTTGATATACTGCGGCAAATCTTCGCCACGATCCAAACGCTCTTTCAATTTAGCATGAGCGATATCGCGACCTACAATAATGGTTCCGTTCAATGACAGACGGGTAGCTACCGGATACTTGGTCAATTCTTTCAGGATATCCGCCATCGGTTGGTTCAAATCAATCTTAACCACATCGCCTTCACCGGCTTCACGGAGTTCTGCCGGAATCAGCTCACCCGGTTTATCATCCATCTTTTCAATCCAGATACCATCTTTATTGATCTTACATTTTATATTACGGTCAGCAGAACAGGAAACGCCCAGACCGATAGGACAAGAAGCACCGTGACGAGGCAAGCGGATGATGCGAACATCGTGAGCCATATACTTACCACCAAACTGTGCACCCAAGCCAATCTTATAAGCTTCTTCCAATACTTGTTTTTCCAGTTCCACATCGCGGAAAGCACGCCCGTATTCATTACCGGTAGTAGGCAACTCGTCATAATAGTGAGTAGAAGCTAGCTTAACAGTCAGCAAGTTCTTCTCTGCCGATGTACCACCGATTACAAATGCAATATGATAAGGAGGACAAGCAGCCGTACCCAAAGTCTTCATTTTTTCAACAAGGAAAGGAACCAATGTAGCCGGATTCAATACAGCTTTCGTTTCCTGATATAAATAGGTCTTGTTCGCCGAACCACCACCTTTAGTCACACAAAGGAACTTGTATTCCATACCTTCAGTAGCTTCCAAATCAATTTGTGCAGGCAGGTTACATTTGGTGTTCACCTCATCGTACATAGTCAAAGGAGCATTCTGAGAATAACGAAGATTTTCTTCCGTATAAGTCTTATAAACTCCCAAGGAAAGGGCTTCTTCATCACAATAGCCGGTCCATACCTGCTGACCTTTCTCACCATGGATAATAGCAGTACCCGTATCTTGACAAAGAGGTAATTTGCCTTTAGCTGAAACTTCCGCATTACGCAAGAAAGTCAATGCTACATACTTATCGTTATCACTGGCTTCGGGATCACTCAGAATCTTAGCAACCTGTTCATTGTGTGAACGGCGAAGCAAGAAAGAAACATCACGGAAAGCAGCGTTAGCCATAGCAGTCAGACCTTCTTTTTCAATCTTCAAGATAGGTTTTCCTTCAAACTCACTTACTGACACATAATCTTTAGTCAGCAAATAATACTCGGTTTTATCAGGTCCCAACGGGAACATGTGCTGATAATGGAACGGAGGTGTTGCCATATTGATACTTATTTTAGTTAAAAGTTATTAGTGTGACAAAGGTAGTAACTATTATCGAAATTTTTCCTTAATTAGCGTGAAAACTTTCAAGGAATGTACTTACCTTTGCCAACTCATTAAAATAACATCACATTATACATGAAAAGATTAGGCAAATTCTTATTTATTACTTCATTACTGTTATGCTTTCTCATCCCTCGAGGATGGACACAAACCCAAGCAAAAAACCAACCGGACAGTATCGAACTCAAACTGAAGGAAATCTACACGAAACGGGAAGTCATGATTCCCATGCGTGACGGAATCAAGCTTTACACCGCTGTCTACGAACCGAAAGACAACAGCAGGCAGCATCCTATCCTGATGCACCGCAGCCCTTACTCTTGTTCCCCATACGGAGAAGGATTTGACCGTCATTTCAGAACTAATCTGAAAAACTATATAGAGCACCGATATATTATCGTCTTCCAAGATGTACGTGGACGGCATAAGAGTGAAGGAATATTTATCCAAGTACGCCCTCTCAACAAAAACAAAAAGGGTAAGAAAGATAAAAAGAATATAGACGAAGCAACGGACACATACGATACCATAGAATGGTTGATTCACAACACATATAATAACGGAAATGTAGGAACATGGGGAATCAGTTATGATGGTTTCTATGCCACTATGACAGCCTCCTCCAATCATCCGGCTTTGAAAGCTGTTTCTCCGCAAGCTCCCGTCACCGACTGGTTCCGTGGAGATGACCGTCATCACAACGGAGCCTTCACCCTGCTGCAAACCACTAATTTCCTTCCCAGACTGGAAGGACGCCACATGGGAAAAGGAGTGATGAACCAAATTGTAAAGAATGATGTTTACACAGATTTTCTGGCACTCGGTACCTTTAAGAATGTAGACGACCTGGTACGTGATACCACACAGACATTGTGGAATGATATCAAAAACCATCCTGATTTCGATGATTTCTGGAAAGAGCGCGATGCACGCACCTCCTGTTATAACTTGAAGCCAGCCATATTGGTGGTAGGTGGACTGTATGACTCCGAAGACTGTTACGGAGCCTGGAATCTTTATAAAGCCATCAAAGAGCAATCACCGGACACAGATTTATATCTGACATTCGGTCCTTGGTGGCATGGAGCATGGACAGTACGCGGGTTCCAAGGTTTCGGTAATCTGTATTTCGGTAAAAGCACTTCAGCTTATTACATGGACAAAATAGAATATCCTTTTTTCCGATATTTCCTGGAAGGAAAGGGAGAAAAGCCCAAGCATAAAGTAAATATATTCCATACAGGTGAAAACGAATGGAAAACATACGACGAATGGCCTGTACAAAAGACTGCCGGTACACCTTATTATATACATAAAAACGGATCAGTATCCACACAAGCACCGGCAGAACAAGAGTCTTATTCTGAATATATTTCAGATATGTCACGTCCGGTACCCTATACGGCAAACCCTACCACTTACCGGACAAAAGAATTCATGGTAGATGACCAACGCTTTGCTACTTCACGTCCCGATGTCATTACTTTCATGACGGAGCCGCTATGTGATACTTTAACATTGGCCGGTCCTATAGAAGTGGAATTAATGACTGCCATCAGTAGTACTGACGCTGATTTTATGGTGAAAGTAATTGATGTATATCCTGAAAAATTTGAATATTCCAAAACTGCACGCAGTTATTTAAAGAGTGACTACCCAATGAGTGGGTACCAGCTGATGATTCGTGGCGAATTATTCAGAGGACGCTTCCGTAAGGGATTCGACAATCCCCTGCCTTTCAAACCGGAAGAAATAACTCCGGTTAATTACACACTGTATGATGTGGCACACACATTCCTGCCGGGACACAGACTGATGATTCAAATTCAAAGTTCCTGGTTCCCCATTATTGACCGCAATCCACAAAGGTTTATTGATACCTATCATTGTACGGTAGAAGATTTTGTGATGAAACAAAAGATCAAAATTTATCATCAGCAAGGAGCTGCAAGCAGAGTTATACTACCTGTGGTAAAAAAATAAAAAGGAAGTATCCAAACAAGCTCAAATGTCATCCAATAGCAAGAGCCGTATGACTACTCCAGCATTCATACGGCTCTTTTTATATGTAACTACCATCTGTAACTTTTCCGAAGGTTCATCTTAGTCTGGATACTCTCATCAAAAATATCATATAGAAGCAATCCGTTCTATCAACTCGTTACCCAACGCTGTTTTCGCTTCAATATGCTGCAATACCGCTGTCACAAACGGATTACTTTCAAATACCCCACGCACCTGTTCAAAATCCTGCTCCATTTCTTCACGTGATCCATCTGCACCGAACCCCGTCATAGCAGACAAAGAAAATTCCTTTTTCGCATCGGCATAGACCATTTTATCCAATCCGACAACAGCCTCCTGCCACTTCTTCACGATAGCAATAACATCCTTTGCCGTTATTTCATCGGAACGCAGATTATAAAACTCAAGCATCTTCCCATACGCCCATGTCCACTCGTATGTATAATAATTACGATGCATCTCAACAAAACGGTCATGAATCTGATCCACATTAGTCAGGATTCCAGATTCTATATCTGCCATCAACTTCTCTATTTCACTTTTAGGAGCGATCAATCCGGAAATATCCACCCATTCTCCTGTCCCTATCTCTGTATCAGGAATCAACCGGGCACGGATTTCCTCATCACTGCTAAAACGAACCTCCTCCAAACGCTTGATTAATGAATTACCCAAAAATTTATGAATAGCCGTTTCATAAAAACGAATGCCATTATTTAAAGAAGAATTCTTAATTTTCGCACTTTGGTAAGAGTAAGTTTCTGAAGTTTCTCCGGATACTTTACGTAATTCTTTCAGAATACTACGCCCTTTCATCATTTTCTGAATAGTATAGGGACTCAACAGGTTATAATTAATCTGATCCAAACGGTTCGGATCTTTACGTTTGTCACGTTTAGGCCACTTTTGAGCATCCCGAATCGTACCTACACTCCGCAAATTCACCCCTGGCACCAGATAAGTGGTATTTTGCTGCTCTATCAGATAAGAAAAAGGCAGATTAGAAGTATCGGCATGATTCACATGACGCCCCATAACCAAAGAAAATGCACCTACACGTGCGGGCCATAAAATATAAGAATCGGAAGTAGTCTTCGCCCCACGCTCCATAGCCCCCTGATGAATCGGACCTAACTTATACATATGGTTGCTTTGATTAGAGCCGGAACCCGCATTCATAAAAGAGAACATTCCGGCAATCAGCAAAGTAGACTTATGATGAGTCACCGTAAAGGGTCCGGCAAAAATGGCACATGCCTCACCGTTCTCTTCTTGACAATTACTGAAAAACAAAGAATCGGATGCAGAATAGTTATGTCCCAAATGACATGCCTGGCTGATAAAGCAACGGGTCAACATAGTTCCATCTTCCACATTGGAGCCGCTTGATATAATAAAATCATCGCATACCACTCCATAGCCGATATGAATAGGCGCTTGCTCATTACTGTTCAAGCTACCGTTTTTCAATCGTCCCGCCCCTTCTATCTTACAATAATCACCTATTCGTACATTCTTTATATATCCCGCATCAACAATGGTAACATGGTGGCCAATAGTACCTGTATCCGAAGCATTCTCTTCAGCATACCGGTCAATAATGGCTTTCATCCGGCAAATCAATTCAGGACGATGACGGTACAATGCCAGAATATAGGCCTGATGCGCTGACAGACGATCATGAATAGGCACTTCACGTCCACCCGTTTCATTCAATACAGCTACTTCAACGCCATTCCCAAACTTGCTCCGGCCATCTACCAGAATGATATCTACATTCTCTATAAATGCATAGTCCCCTATGATATAGTTGGCTATATAGTTCTTTATATTCTCAATACAACAATTATCGCCCACCGTTACATTATGCAAGGTCGCATGATACAATCCGGAATGTTTACGCATGCCACCTGCCAACGTAAACTCATCTTCAAAGACCCCCAATCTGACCTTTCCGGAAAAACGGGTATGATAAATATAGTCCGTCTTAAAGTTCTCTACTACTTCAATTTCATCCCAATCAACCGCAGTGCATGATCTCTCTTTTAATTGTTGTATTTCTTCTTGTGTAAGTGAACGATAAGTTTTCATCTTCTATATGTATTTATTCTTCATCATAGGTTTGATAAAGAAAATCGTTATAAGGATACTTCTGTACGTGTAGCTCGCGCACCTTATTATATATAATAGTCTTCAATTCATCCATATTTATTTTCTCTCTGGCAGAAATGAAGATACAATTATCATTCAATTTTGCCATCCATGTCTTCATCAGTTCTTCCAATGTAATATTCTCCCTGGTTTTAGGAGTCAAATCATCCTCTGCTTTCTCTATATAGGTATAAGCATCTATCTTGTTAAAAACAATCATGGTAGGCTTTCCACCTGCCCCCAAATCAGCAATCGTTTTATCAACCACAGAAATTTGTTCCTCAAAATCCGGATGAGAAATATCCACCACATGAATCAGTAGATCAGCTTCACGCACTTCGTCCAAGGTTGATTTAAAGGAATCAACCAAATCCGTTGGTAATTTACGGATAAATCCTACGGTATCTGTAAGCAGAAATGGCAGATTCTCAATAATCACTTTGCGTACTGTGGTGTCCAATGTTGCAAAAAGTTTATTTTCAGCAAAGACCTCGCTTTTTGAAAGCAAATTCATTAAAGTAGATTTTCCCACATTGGTATACCCTACCAAAGCTACACGTATCATACGCCCACGGTTTTTACGTTGAGTGGACTTCTGTTTATCAATTTCAGCCAACCGTTCTTTCAACAATGACATACGATTCAAAATGATACGACGGTCCATTTCCAACTGAGTTTCACCCGGCCCACGTAATCCCACAGAGCCTTTACCTCCACCGGCACCGGATCCACCTCCCTGACGCTCCAAGTGAGTCCACAAACGTTGCAGACGAGGCAGCATATACTTATATTGGGCCAACTCCACTTGTGTTTTAGCATTTGCAGTTTGAGCCCGCATGGCAAAAATATCCAGAATCAGCGAAGTACGGTCCAAAATCTTCACTTTCAGTTCAGCTTCTATATTACGTATCTGCTTGGCAGAAAGTTCATCATCAAAAATCACCATTCCGACTTCACGCTCATTTTCCTCTTCCTGATGAATATATTCCTTGATTTCTTCCAGCTTTCCTTTACCGACATAAGTCACGGAATTGGCAGCAGGCAGTTTCTGAGTAAACCTTTTCACCACTGTTGCTCCGGCCGTTTCGGCCAAGAACTCCAACTCATCCAAATACTCCTTGGTCTTACGCTCATCTTGTGTCTGAGTAATCAAACCAACTAAGATGGCAGTTTCAACCTGTGCTTCAGAAATTACAAATTCTTTCATTTATCTATCAATCTAAATAAGTTCGCGACAAATATAACAAAAAAAGAGGATGAACGTTGAACGTCATCCTCTTTTTTATTACAGTTATTCCCTATAGTTGTGGTTGTGGAGCAGCCGGATTGTTATCAGTGTCACTGATTCCGGAATTGGTTTCCATTTCACATTGCGGAATCCGATAGATCAGGATCTGCGCTTCTGCTGCTGAATTATATTGTACAGACGGGTCATAATTCGTATTCTTACGAACCACCGGCTTTTTCAAGCGTAGGATATCGAACAGTGAGAAACCTTCTCCCCAAAGTTCCATACGACGCTGCAACCAAACCTCATCCTGAAAATCCTGTGCTGAATTAGCTTTACTTGTAAAAGAAGGATCCCGATATGTCCGTACAAAATTTTCCAATGTACTCTTTCCGCCACTCAGATTACCACCCATGGCTTCTGCCTCAGCCTTTATCAGATACATTTCTTCAACACGCATCAAAGGCCAGTCTGACGCATTGGTTGTGTTACCAAATATACTTTGATAAGCTCCGAACTTTGTATTTACATACGGAGTCAAACCAAAATATTCAACGATGGAAGTACCCTCAATCTGCTCATTATCAATCAATGAAGATTTATTATCCGGAGACAAGAACCATTGTTTACGGATATCTGTTTCGGGTATTAAATCATATAATGCAGAATTCACCTTTCTATATCCATCAGGCACTCCTGAAGTATAACCGTTCCCGGTAAAAGAGCACAAGTGCGAAGGCCAGTTGATAATACCTGTCTGGACAACATCATTATCAGGCGTAATCATCACTCCCCATAACCATGAACTTGCCGATGCTGAATTAAAGGTAGGAGTAGATACCTGGGCTAAAGTCTGAGGTGTACCGCCAGCAATGGCACGTTCTGCATCTTTAGCTGCATCCGCCCATTTTTGCATTAACAGATTGGCACGAGCACGCAATCCGTAAACTACCGCCTCGTCAATCTGATCTTTGTTTGAGCCATTATCATACCCGGTCAATAAATCAGCAGCCGTATTCAAGTCACTCATAATCTGGTCATACACCTGCTGTACAGTTGCACGCGGATTATTCTGCATATCTTCATCAGTCATTGTTTCTGTAACAATAGGTACTGCCAGACTATTTTCATGACCTGCATAAGTAAACTGATAAATTTGAACCAAGTTCAGATAGTCATAAGCACGAGCAGCTAAAGCTTGGCCACGATAAACCTTCAAAGAAGAATCTTCCGTATCTGCCGCTATCAATTTCAGCACATTGTTTGCAGCTTTCAAGTGATTATAGAACGTTTTCCAAATCAATTCATCGCTTGAACTATCGTATACTCTGTCGCTATAATTTTGAGATGTTCTAAACCAGTTATATCCATTAACCAATGCAACCAAGTCCTGTCCTCCTGATTCCAGTATCATAAACACGGCAGGAATTCCATAGTCATTATGATAAGTAGTGGCATCATCTGAAATCGTACCAAAAGTATTTAATTTGGCTGCCATGGCGTTCACTTCAGCAGTTATCAAATTGGGTCTGCCATTGATTATATCTTCTTTCTGTTCTTCAGATATGTAATCTCCTTCAGGAAATTTATCCAAATCGCAAGATGCCATTAATAAAGCGACACCTGCAAATGCTATATATTTATTTGACAATTTCATATTCTTAAAAATGGGTTGCTAAATTAGAAATTTAAAGATATACCTCCGGAAATTGTGCGGATAGGTGAATATACATTGTCAGCAGCCACATAACCTTGACGTGGGTCCAACCCTTTGCGAGCTGTCAGCAAAGCCACATTATCTGCAACAAAGAATACACGGACACCGTCAATCTGCATTTTACGTGTCAGACTCTTCGGCAAAGTATAACCCAATGTAATATTCTGCAAGCTTAAATAATCCGAACTAGTCAAGAAACGATCTGTTAATCTGTTCGTATATTGGTCATTAATATTCATACGAGGAACATCCGTATTTTTATTTTCAGGAGTCCATGCTTTTAACATATCTTTATGCAAAGCACTACCCGTGGCTGCCACATCCATTAATCCTTGATAAGTATAGTCCAGAATACGTCCACCAAGCTGATATGCAAACGAAACAGAGAGATCAAAGCCATAGGCTGTGACACTTGTTCCAAAACCACCATAAACTTTAGGTAAAATGTCACCTGATGCGAATCTGTTTTCAGAAGCGACAGAATAAGATTTCGTAACTGTATTACCATTCTCATCCGGAGTCACCAGCGCCCACAGGCTCTCTCCTGTTTCAGAATCCACACCTACATATTTAGGTAAATAAAGCTGGTACATAGACTCATCTTCACGATAAATCCGGGCACCGTCAATCAATTGCCCATTCAGCTCAGGAGATAATTCCAAGACTTTATTCTTGAAATGTGTAAGATTAAAATTTACATTCCAGGAAAGGTTCTTGTTTTCAATTATATTGGAATACAAATCCAATTCAACCCCACGGTTTACCATTGAACCCACATTCTCGGGGAAACGGGAATAACCCATTGAAGCTGCTACCGGTTTGAAATAAAGCATATCGGTTGTTTTACGTGAGAAGTACTCAACAGAACCACCTAACTTACCACCCCAAAAAGCAAAATCAAATCCAGTATTAAAGCTGTGTGAAGTTTCCCAAGTAATTTCCTTATTACCTTTATAATATAGAGAAGTTGAAAAATCACCATTACTGTTTGCCAATGTATACTGGTCTTGATACGGATAGTAGTTACGGTACAAACCACCTTGGAACATCAAGTTATCATTACCTTGCAAACCATAGCTGATTTTAAATTTCAACATATCAATCCAAGACTGGTTTTCCAAGAATTTCTCTTTGCTTAACAACCATCCTGCTCCTACAGACCAGAAGTTACCCCAACGATTATCCGGGTGAAAACAAGAAGAAGCATCACGACGGAAAGAAGCTGAAACAAAATACCGTCCATCATAGTCATATTGCGCACGGAACAGCCATCCTTCTGTTGCATAATTACGAGAATATGAATTATTGCTCTGGTTCATAATACCATTGCCTAATTCAGGAACATTTGGATCATATAATTTCTCACGTTGTCCGTACAAATATTGATATTTATAGTCATAACTTTCATGTCCGGCCAAAATATCCACATTATGAACATCATTAAATGTTTTGTTGTATGTCAACAAATACTGCTGATTTACACTAAATGTACGCTCACTAGCTACACTGATCAAACCTCCGACTCCGCTAGTTTCAGAATACTGTCCGTAGAAGGGGTTAACCATCTCTGTAGCACGCACATTATTTACATCAACACCTATATTCACTTTTGCCTTGATTCCATTCCAAATATCAATATCAGCAGACCATTTTCCACTAACCACATCACCCGAATATTTCATTTTATCCAGCATATAACTTGCCAACGGATTTGCATTAGGAATCGTATTACGGCTACCATTTGAATCTTGTCCTGGCTTTCCATAATCATAACGAAGGAAACCTCGATTATCTACCATAATATTGCCCTGTGCATCACGAACATACATAGGATAAATGGCTCCCATAATATTTGATGCATAAAAGATGTTTGCATTTGATGTACCACCCTCAGTATCCTGTTCACGGCTATCATAATGAGTAAATGATACATTTCCTCCCATCTTCAGCCAAGGCTTCACTTGATAGTCAGCTTTCAAACGTGCAGAATAACGTTGGAAACCAGAGTTAGGAACAATTCCCTTATCATCCAAATAGCCGGCCGACATATAATAATTCATTTTTTCAGTCGCACCGCTGATACTTAAATTATACTCTTGACGCAGGTTATTTTCAAAAATTTCATCCGACCAATTATCCGGAGTATAATAATATGTACCATCAGAATAACCTAATGTCGCATTAGGATTCAATTTGCCATCCATACCGATCAGTTGCTGTCCTTGAGGAATGGAATACACCTGATATCCCAAATATGTAGAAGAAAGCATTGCTTGATTAGCGTACGCATTAGCTTTAGCCAAATCTCCGGCTGCCGCATATCCTTTCAAATCGGCATTATAAATAGAAGAATAGTTTAATTCATAGAATGTAGCCGGATCCGTAATTGTTTCATAATTAGGTACTCCACGTTTATTCACACCCCATTTAGCGTCAAAAGTAACACGGGCTTCCCCACTTTTACCACGCTTGGTAGTAATCAAGATTACACCATTAGCACCACGTGCACCATACAGAGCATTAGAAGCAGCATCTTTCAACACTGTCATTGATTCTATATCAGAAGTACTGATAGCAGAAATTTCACCATCATACGGAACTCCATCTACCACATACAAAGGCTTGTTACTAGCCGATATAGATCCAATACCACGAATACGCACTTCAGCATCTTTGCCCGGCTGACCATTATTACTCGTAGTTTGTACTCCGGCTACTTGACCCGCCAAAGCATTTGTCACATTTGAAGTTTGTCTCGTCGCTATTTTTTCATTTTTTATAGTAGCAGCCGAACCTGTAAATGCAGATTTTTTCGCTGTACCATAAGCCACCACCATTACCTCTTCAAGCTGTTCTGTATCAGACTTTAATACAATATTCAAGTTTGCTTTAACTGGCACTTCTTGTGTAGCCATTCCGATAAAGGAAACTACCAAAGTCTTTGCGGAACTAAAATATACAAAAAAACATCTAGTAATCAAATGTTTAGCATTCTGCTCTCTTGTAGATATACAATATTACATCTATTATAACAAACTATAAATCAACTATATATTATAACATAAAAAAAATAATTTGATTTTATGTCTACTTTTATTCTACCTTAAACATAAAAAAGATGCCTAGTAATCTAAGCATCTTTTTTATTATAGACCTATTATTAGCTATTCGTTTTTATCAGTAATCTCACTATTGGCATTTAACTCCTTATCAGGGATTTGATAAATGAATAATTTACTACCTGCAGGGACTTCCTTTGGAGCAATCGCACTATGATTAATTGCATGTGTTCTATCCAAACTTTCATTACGACGTTTCATGTCAAATAAACGACGACCTTCACCCCACATTTCAATACGCTTTTGAAGTTCAATTTCTTGTAAAAGTGCATCACTTGTTGCGGATGTTTCATATTTTGGATTACGAGTTTTCATAATCGTAGTCAGCATTGTTTTGGCTTCATTTTCTTTCCCTGCCCTATATAATGCTTCTGCAGCTACAAAATACATTTCACCAGTACGCAAATAAATATAGTCAGAGCAAAAAGTATCACCTGTAGGAGTAAAACCAGGCGCGGTAGAACCTATATCAATAAATTTGCGCTGCACATATTGTCTTACTTTATAATGAGTATTTGTTTCTCCCAAATCAACTCCAAACCATTTTTTACGAATGTCATCATCTGAAATTTTTTCATACAAATCACTGGAAATCATTTTGTAATTTCCTAAATTACCACCATATCCCGGGCCGTAAGGATCAACTTGACTCATGAATGAAGCGTAGAATGTATTTGTTTCACCATTAATATCAGCCCCCCATAACACTTCACTCAAAGAAAGGTCATTAAAGCCGGAAAGTAATTCTTTTTCACTCATCAGTGAGCCACCTTCAATAGCCAATTTTGCGTATTTAGCAACTTCATTCCATTGATCGGGATAATCATTAACAAATGAAAGAATGTTTGCATAAATAGCAGCTGCTGCATATTCATTTAATTCATCTTTCTTGGCTATTCCTTTTCCTTTCAAATAATTATATCCTTTATCTATATCACTTAATATCTGTTCATAGACCTCACTTACAGGAACACGATTCAATTTGGTTTCAGATTCAGTATAAATAGGAATACCTAATTTATCTTTATTCCATTCATAAGGTTGCTGGTACATGTTTATTAACCAAAAATAGCAGTAAGCACGTATGGTGTAACTTTGTCCCAACATCTTCTCAACACTCTCATCACCGCTATCCGCTTGTTCTTTCAGACCGCTGATTACTTCATTTGCACCACTGATTACAGCATATAATTCTTGCCAATAAGTGGTCGTACGACGATAACTTGAAGCACGGTTGTCAAGCAGATAATCATATACGAAGAAGTGTGAAGTCATATATGCCATATCATCTCCCATCAAGTCTGTAGCCAATTCAAATGCCTTTAATCCGAAATCATCATGACTTTGCTGTGCTTCCGGAGAAAACATATTTTTGTAATATCCTGTAATATATGCTTGAATAGCTGTAGGATCTTTATCAAGCAAATCTTTAATTTGGTCTTCTGATGCATTTTCTGAAGGTTCCTTGTCCAAAAAGTCATCGCTACAAGATCCCATCATAAACGCTGCAGCCAATATTGCTAAATATTTTGTATATTTCATAATTCTATTCTTTTAAAAGTTCAAATTAATGCCGAATGATAAAGTACGAATCGCAGAATAATTAGCAGCCGAATATCCATAAGCATATTGGCGTGGGTCCATACCTTTACGTTTAGAGAATAAAGCTACATTATCGGCAGATACGTAAATACGTGCACTGCTTGCTGATATTGCTTTCATCCATTCTTTCGGAAAAGTATATCCTAATGAAATGTTACGGATGTTAAAGAATGATGCATTTATCAAGAAACGTGAAGATTGGCTATTACTATTTTGTGCACCATCCATTATAGGCACATTTGTATTTTTATTTTCCGGAGTCCAAGCATTCAAGATATCCTTGTGCCAGTTACTGCCAATATTGCTTCCCGCATGCATGAAAGAAGAATACATGCTGTCATATATCTTTCCACCAATTTGAAAGTTTGTAGCTATAGAAAGATCGATTCCTTTGTATGCAAAATCAGTTGAAAAACCTCCTTGGAAATCGGGCAAAGTAGAACCTAATTCATATTTGCTTGCCTGAGTATAGTCTTCGGTTACGGTCCTTCCAGTCACTTTGCCATTAGCATCTTTCTCATCCATATACCATTGTGCTGCTCCTGTTTCTGGATTAACACCTGCGTATTCATAGGTATAAAGATCATAAATAGACCCTCCTTCCATTAAGCGGAACAAAGAAGCAGTACCATGAATAATTCCATTCTCTCTTTTGTCTTCTGGAAGATTCAAAATCTTATTGCTATAATGTGTACCGTTAAAAGATAAATTCCATATAAAATCTTTTGTTTGAATTGGGGTGGCAGAAATAGTAAATTCAATCCCCTTATTCTGCATATCCAACAGGTTCATTGGAACGTAAGAAATTCCAGAAGAAATAGGATAAGGCATATTGTACAACATATCCGAAGTCTTCTTCAAGAAATATTCAGTTTCTAGTTTCAAACGGTTATTAAGAAAAGCAGCTTCCAAACCGATATTTAAATTTTTGCTTTTTTCCCAAGTCAAATCTTTATTTCCACGATAAGTTTCGACTACAGAGAAATCTCCGTTATTATTGGTTACAGAATATTGCTTCAGATATGGTTGATAGACTACATAACCATTTATATCAAGAATTCCATCATTACCTTGTGTTCCATAACTTGCTTTTAGTTTAAGATTAGACAACCATTCCACATCTTTCAAAAACTCTTCCTGTGTTAATCTCCAAGAACCTCCGACAGACCAAAAAGTACCACGGCGGTGATCAGGATGGAATTTGGACGATTCATCTGAACGAATACTTGCAGATAGATAATATTTGTTATCAAAATCATAGTTTACACGACCAAAGAAACTTTCCATACTATGTTCTTGTGTATATGAATTCATATCACTCATAGTTATGGCATTGTTGAACTCAGGATTTCCAATAGTATAAAAATTGTATTTATGAGTATACTGATATTTCAGTGTATATGAATAAGATTCGTGACCAGCCATTATGTCAATATTATGATGACCAAATGCTTTACTATAGGTTAAAAGTTGATTTGCTGTAAACGATTCAATACGTTGATTATATTTATAAGTACGACCATTCACATTAGCAGCATCCCCATATAACTGATTCATGTGATCTGTACGGATTTGATTCATTAAATCATAACCAATGTTAGCAGTCGCTTTTAAACCATCAATAATATTAATGTTAATAGTACCACGGCCATTAAAATTGTCATTCAAAGTCTGATGCACATCCAACCCAGAATTAGCTGCAACATTTTGATTACTGAAACCGCCCATACGTGTACTGTATGTACCATCACCAAAATCATAAACAGTGTTGCCTTCTTCGTCATATATGCGATTTCCGTTTTCGTCATACGCATATACAGGATAAATAGGAGCGATTTGCTGAGTGAACATAAAAGCATTAGAGTAATTAGACAAACTAGCATTTTGTGACTGGCCTGCATTTTTTTCCGCTCTTGCGTAAGCCAAATTACCATTGATATCAATAAACTTATTTACAGTATGATTAATATTGGCACGTGCTGAAATACGTTCAAAGTCAGTATGTCTTAAGATTCCTTCATCTTTCAAATATCCCAATGATAAAAAATGAGTTGTCTTAGCGTTACCACCTTGCAGACTCAAATTATATTCCTGACGCATACCATTATGTAATGCGGCATCAGCCCAATCGTCATTATGGCGTAGAGCCGCAGAACTAACTACGCCATCTGCTGAAACCATGGCATTATTAGCTACACCGATGAATGGATTGTATCCAATGCTACCTATTAATTCTTCGGAAGCTTCTGCACCTGTAGATTGATTTTTTAAAGTATTCCAGGCTGTTAGTACGTATTCTCTTTGATCTTTCATGATATCATATTCTGGAACACCACGAGTATTTACTCCCCAGCGTGCATCAAGAGTAACTTTGGATTTATCTACCATACCTTTTTTAGTAGTAATCATCACAACACCATTTGCTGCACGTGAGCCATAAAGGGCTGCAGATGCAGCATCTTTTAATATAGACATACTTTCAATATCGGCAGGATTTAATGCATTAACCGACTCTTCGTCATAAGGCATACCATCAACTACGTATAAAGGAGCCGATGATGCGCTAAAAGAGCCAATACCACGGATTCTTATTTTAGCATTTTCTCCAGGCTGCCCACTGGTATTGATTACTTGTACACCTGCTGCTGCACCTTCCAAGGCTTTAGATACTGAAGAAACCTGCATTTTTGCTATTTTTTCTCCACTAACAGCAGTCGCTGATCCTGTAAAAGATGACTTTTTCGCAGTACCATAAGCTACAACCACTACATCGTCAAGCATCTCTGTATCAGATTTTAAAATGATGCTAACATTCTGTTTAATAGAAACCTCTTGACTAGCCATTCCGATAAAGGAAACTACCAAAGTCTTTGCGGAACTTGGAACATTTGATAATGTAAATTTACCATCCATGTCAGTAACTGTACCTACAGTAGTACCTTTTACTAAAATAGAGGCGCCAACTACGGGTAATCCGTCCTCCTCCGAAATAACAGTACCTGTTACCTTCGTGATCTGAGCGGTTACCAAACCTATACCTACAAAAAGGCAGGTCAATAACAGCATTAATTTTCTTTTCATAAAATTCTCTCTTAAAGTTTAACTTTACATTAATATAAATTCATTCACTCTAACAAATGACAAAGGTATGAATAAAATTGTAATATCAAACAAATTATTGTAAAAAACATACTAAACTGCTATATTTTTATGCTTTTAGGCATTTAAAACTCACAAAAGACGAAAATAAACCTCATATTTATTCTTTTTTTTAAGTCGTTAAAAAGAGAAACTTTCAATTTATAACTGATCAGGTAAACATACATTAACCTATAAATGTTAACGAATCGTCTAATAAATATAAAGATGAGAACAAAATAGTAGGATAATGCTTTTCTACTTTTCTTTATTGCGTCTTATTATAGAATTTCAATTAAAGAATTAAATTATGAGGAAAATCAGTTATCGTTTCGTTTACAATCGAAAAAAAAGTTTAAATGACAGAGGGACCGCTTTGGTCCAAGTTGAAGCCTACTTGAATAAAAAGAAAGTGTATTTTTCCACACATGTTTATTTACGGCCAGAACAATGGGATGTAAAAAGGAAAATCATCAAAGATCATCCTAACCAAGATGCGCTGAATGGCATGCTTAATGAATTTATTATTGAATTAGAGAAAAAAGAATTAAGTTTGTGGAGGCAAGGAAAGACAATAACCTTAAGCCTCATAAAAGAAGAGTTCAAATCGAATACAGATGCTTCATTCTTAGGGTTTGCGCGTAAAGAAATAATGTCTTCTCAGCTAAAAGATAGCACTAAGCGCAACCATTTAACAACAATATCCCTTTTACAATCGTTCAAACCGACAATTGAGTTTGAAGACTTAACCTATAATTTCGTTACGGATTTTGAAAAATTTCTTTATGAATCTGGATATCAAACAAATACAGTAGCCAAGCATATGAAGCATTTGAAATCTTTTGTTAATGCTGCAATTAATAAAGGATACATTGATCCCAATAACTATGCCTTCAGAAGATATAAAATTAAAATGAAGGAAGGAAAACATGTTTTTTTATTACCGGAAGAAATGAAAAAATTGGAAGAAGTGTCTTTGACAGGAAGAAATAGTTGTCTGGAACATACTCTTGATGCATTTTTATTTTGCTGCTATACGGGATTGCGGTATTCTGATTTTGTGAATTTGAATGAGAAAAATATCGTAAAAATGGATGGAAAATTATGGCTAATCTTTGACTCTGTCAAAACAGGTACAGAAGTGAAATTGCCTTTAAACTTGCTGTTTGAAGGCAAGGCTTTAACTTTATTACAAAAATACCAGGGAAAATGGAGCTCATTTTTTTTAATTAAAAATAACTCAAGTGTAAATAAAGAGCTGATACGAATTGGCAAATTGGCAAAAATAAGCAAACACTTTTCATTCCATTCTGCAAGGCATACTAATGCTACTTTATTGATATATAAAGGTGCTAATATAACAACCGTGCAAAAATTATTAGGGCATAAAAACCTTGCTACAACACAAATTTATGGAGAAGTTATGGGAAGTACAATTATACGAGACTTGAAAAAATGTCAAAAAAGATAATTAACTCTATTGTCTATACATTATCTCTTATAAAGATGAAGAAGAATCATTTTCAAAAGTGAATATAGCCTTATCTTCTTAATAAAGTTTATCGTTTTGTGAACATGATAATTTTTTGTTGTGATTGCAATACGATAAACTAAAAGAAATAAAATGTGACAATATTTCCATCTCAGCCTAACCGGGTAGAAAATAAGTATCAAGGTTATTGAATTTCTGCAAAATTCATATATGTATATCATATAATATGCGCATATAAAATTCTATATCAGAAAATGATAATAATAGTTTGCTAATTTACTTCATGTCCTACTATCTTCTTTTGTAATCTAAAGTGCAAACAATCTTTGGAAGTTTTGAAATATTTAAAAAGTTGAGAAATATCAATCTTAGTATTTCAGGTATTTTATGAACAGAGTAACAACGAACAGGAATGCTGCAAGTCAATTCTTTTTTCAGTAGAAGAAAGGTAGAAAATTATTATTATCATACTCTTTAAACGGCTTAAATCAAGGAAAACGAATAAGAGATTCAGTAATACATATACTGGTTATCAATTATTTACATAAATAATTAGTTCCGCAAAGACTTTGGTGGTTTCCTTTATCGGAATGGCTACACAAGAAGTAGCTATAAAACAGACTGTTAACATCACGTTAAAGTCGGATGCCGAAGTGCTTGAAGAAGTGGTAGTAACAGGATATGGAGTTCAACGCAAAGCTTCATTTACTGGTGCTGCTGCTATTATTGGTGAAGATGTTATAGCCAAAAAATCTGATGCTAATTTTGTGAAAGCACTAGAAGGAGCTGTACCAGGCGTACAAATGAGCAACTCTACCAGTATGCCTGGTGTTTGGAGCGAGATTTATGTTCGTGGACGTGGTTCTTTGAATTCAGGCACTCAGCCATTATATGTAATAGATGGAATGCCTGTCAACTCTGAAACAGATGGTATGAGTACGACTACAAATAATAATTTTGATCCGATGGCCGCAATCAACCCTTCTGATATTGAAAGTGTTACAGTTCTAAAAGATGCTGCGGCTACAGCCATTTATGGTTCACGCGCAGCTAATGGCGTTATTGTAATCACTACTAAAAAAGGAAAAGAGGGAAAAATGAGCATCAACTTAGACATTAAACAAGGATTTGTTTCAATGGGAAATCATAATATGGATTACGCCAATGCTCAAGAATCTATGAATCTATTTGCTCATGGACGTTCTGTTGCTTATGGTAACACCTATGATGAGAGCTATGATTATTTGAAAAAAGTATATCAAGGTTATGGTTGGGATGGTGTTTCATCCTACGATTGGATGGATGCTATCACCCGTAAAGGATACTACCAAGACTACAATGTAAACCTCCAAGGACGTTCTGGTTCTACTGGTTATTATGTTAGTTTAGGTTATTTAGATACTGAAGGATTGATTATTGGTTCTGACATGAAACGTTATTCAGGACGTTTGAACCTAGACTCTAAGTTCAGTTGCTTTACTATCGGTGTCAATGCTTCATACAGTAATTCTACCCAAAACGGCTTTTCACAAGCTACAAGTGGCTCTATGTCCAGCGCTACTGTAGCAGCTATAAGTTCTATGAATCCTATGATGCCTTTCTATAATGAAGATGGAAGTTATGCCAATATCAGTAATTATAATCCTCTAGCTTTATATGATGAAAAAGCTGGTGAAATCAATGAAAACAATAATCAAACATTGAACTTCAACCCATATTTGCAGATTGATCTCGGAAAAGGTATTTATGCAAAAACTACCTTAGGTGTAAATATTGCTGATTTACGTCAATATCAATATTGGAGTGCATTATATAATCCACAAGCTGTTGATTATAATGGATTAGGTCAACAGTACAATTCTCGTTATACAACAATTACGTGGAACAATGTATTAGGTTGGAACTATACTTTTGACAAACACAATATTAACTTGTTATTAGGTCAAGAGATGCAACGAAAGAATTATTTCTATGAATATTATTCAGGCTCTGATTTCCCATTTGCAGCTGATGGAAAAACCGACCTTTCTACTGCTGGAACTCCTCAAGGATCAGAATATTATAAGAAAGAAGCTCGATTGGCATCATATTTTATGGATGCACACTACTCTTACGAGGATAAATATTATGTATCTGGTTCATTCCGCCGTGACGGTTCCTCTGTTTTCGGTTCAAATCATCGTTGGGGTAACTTTTGGTCTGTTGGTGGAAAATGGCGTGTAAGTGGAGAAGAATTTCTTAAAGATAATTCTATTATTACCAATGCCACTCTTCGGGCCTCTTACGGAACCGTAGGTAATCAAGATATCGATTGGTATGCAGCACGTGGTTTCTATTCTTCCGGATACAATTATAACGAAAAGCCTGGTATGACTCCCACTAGCATCTCTAATTCAGATTTGACATGGGAAACTTCAAAAAAATTTGATATAGGTTTTGATTTATCTTTAATTAATCGTATCCATCTTACTTTCGATTATTATAATGAAGAGACGAGTGACGCATTGTTTGAAGTACCATTGTCCATGACTACAGGTATGTCTACAGTATACCAAAATATTGGTGCAATCCGCAACCGTGGTATTGAAGCATCTATCAATGCATCTGTTATCAACAACAATAATCTTACATGGAATATTTATGCAAATATGACATGGAACAAAAATAAGATCATCAAACTATCTACAGATGAACCCATAGAATATACTTATCAAATTATTGAAGAAGGACGCCCCTATCGCCAATTCTATATGAAAGAATATGCAGGCGTTGACCGCGAAAATGGTAAACCATTATGGTATCTGAATGAAGAAGGCAACGAAACGACCTCCGACTACAATGCAGCAGCCAAACGTTATGTAGGCGATGCTGACCCCAAAGTTTTAGGTGGATTCGGTACAAATTTAAGCTGGAAAGGATTTGACTTTAACATGAACTTTACCTATAGATTAGGAGGAAAAGTTTTCGATTCCGGAGCTTCATTCACCGGATTTGGTATGGCCAATCGTACTCCGTTGAAAGACGTTGCATTAAATTCATGGACAGAAGAAAATAAAGATGCCAAATATCCACAATATATTTATGGAGATCCCAATAAAGCAACTCAAACTTCTTCTAGATTCTTATATAGCAGTAATTTCTTACGTATCAGTAACATGACCTTAGGTTACACTGTGCCCGTAAATCTAACAAAGAAAATATTCATTCAAAAATTACGAGCTTATATATCCATTGATAATTTATATACATTTACATCCAATGATTTTGTTGGATATAATCCTGAAACCTATTCCAATGGTGTAATTGCGTGGCAATATCCAGCAACCCGTACATTCATCGGAGGTATTCAATTAAGTTTTTAAATAAGGTAAAATTTAATAAAGGAAAGATATGAAAAAATATATTTTAAATGCAATTGCCATTTTTACATTTGCAACAGGACTTTCCTCATGTGGTGACAGTTTTCTTGAAACTGACAACTATAAAGGAGTGGACCTAGAAGGAGGGCTCAACACTGTAACTAACGTTAGTACAGCATTAAATGGAACTTATTATCAATTATTTTATTATGCATTTGCTGGTAACTATGCTTTAGCTATTGGTGATATTCCTACAGATATTACTTATTGGAATACTAAAACCGAACATTTTGATGGTATTTATACCTATACTTTTACAGATACAGATACTTATTTAAAAAGTATTTGGGAGTATGGTTATAAAACAGCTGATAATGCAGCACGTGTAATTCAAGCTTCTCAAGCACTATATAACAATGCAAGCGATGATGAAAAAACAGAACTTAATATGTATATGGCTGAAGCTTATGCTCTAAGAGGTTACGCACAATTATTGCTTACTAATATTTATGGGCACCAAATAAAAGTGAATGGACAAGATTTTTCTTCCGAACTAGGAATCGTCATAATTGACCAACCCAAAGAAGCATTGACTAAAATCAGCCGTTCTACTGTTGGCGAAAGCTATGAAGCCATCATCAATGACCTAAAAAATGCATTATCCCATTTTGAAGCAGCTGGTAAAGACAGAGGAGAACTCCAATATTTAGGAAAAGCTGCTACTAATGGTTTATTGGCCCGTACCTACCTATATTTAGAAAATTGGGATGAAGCAAGAAACTATGCAGAACAAGCACTAAAAATAGCGGGTATTACTACTTTAACCAACGATGCTAATGCATACAAAGCTCTTTATAATAGTGAAATATCAAATTCCGAAAGTATGTTTGCTTTAGCTATTACTAATACAACAAACTGGTCAGCTAATTCATATGGAACTTTGTGGTCTACATACAACTTTAGTCCTAGTCCTAAACTAATTTCAATGTATGCAACTAACGATTGCCGTAAAATTCTTATTGATGGAAGAGATAAAACTTCTACAGAATCTGAACCTGTTTACACAGGTGGTAAAATTGCTCACTTTTCGTCAGGTAACCCTGCTCGTGGAACTAATTATATTGTAAATGCTCCGGAAATGTATTTAATTAAGGCTGAAGCAAATGTACAATTAAACAAATTGAATGAAGCCAAAGAAGCTTTATTAGTAGTAGCCAAGCGTAATTTAGATATAAAATCAACAAACGATTTACCGAGCGAAAAAGAAAATCTTATGAGTTTTATAAAAGACGAACGTGCTCGTGAGTTATTCCAAGAAGGTATGCGTCTATATGATTTGCGTCGCTGGAATGAAAGAGTCAGTGTATATGCCAACAGTGCTCCAGCCATCAAATTTACTTATACTAATTACGAAATATCAAATTTAGTATTTCCTATTCCTAGTGCAGAAATCAACGCTGGATTCGGAGTAACTCAGAACAATTGGACAAATACTCTTCCAAAATAAATAATCACATTTTTTATTTTGAAAGAAAAATGCTTTTCAAGGGATGCCCCAATACACAGGAGCATCCCTTGAAAACAAATATCGGGCATTCCTTATGCAAATACATTGTTTGTGCCAACAGACTTATCCATCAACATCTTCCATTCAATTTTATAAGAAAGAAGCGATTTCCCGCCAATCCCTCATATCAAAACCAGGTTTAAAAGGCAAGCTCTTCTCACCTTTTATATTATAATAAACATTTCCCATCCCTACGTTTTTCGCACCTTCAACGTCATTCTTCCAATTATCTCCAATCATTAAAGAAGTATGCAGCTCGGACTGCGTAGCCGACATGGCAAAATAAAAAATCTCCGGAAACGGTTTATGTACTCCTATATCCTCTGACAAAACTATTTTCTTAAAATATCCTTCCACACCGGCAGAACGCATCTTCTGCTCTTGCAATTCCCTAAATCCATTGGACAAAATATACAGATTATAAGCGGATGCCAAATATTCCAAAGCCTCTCTTGCATGAGGCATCAGTTTCTTCTTGTAAACTATATCATCAAAAAAATTATCCGAATAGGCTTTCACCAACGCTTTATCTGCAACGCCTACCTGCAACAACGGATAGGCAAATCTTTGCTCATTCAACTCATCTTTTGTAATCCTACCAGCACCATATTCATTCCATAACTCCTCATTCTTCCCGCTATACAAAGTATAAAAATGCGAAAAAGAACGAAAATAACGATCAAAATGATATTTATCATACATGTCTTGGAATGTATCACGAGCGTTTTCAGTAAAAGCCCATACCGTATCATCCAAATCAATAAATATACTTCTATACATACAACATAAAGCAGATTAAAAAAGGGTTGCGTCACTCACGGCACAACCCTTTCACAGAACAATAATTTAAATTCCTTATTTCACCTGAATAACAAGATAGCGTGATACGCTCCAGAATTCAGTAGGATTTGTAATCTTCAAAGTCAGCTGGCCTTTCGCATCTTTCACCAGTTCATATGAACCAGCCGGATGTGTAGTCAGCAATTCGGCACGTTTAGAATACAACTTGATTTCCTTATCAGTACGAATATCAATCTGAGTAAAATAATCCTTATTAAAATCCGCACTTTTCAGGACATCACCTTTTTCAAGAATTTTCTGGTCCTTCAATTCAGATTTTGTACCAAAAACAAACCAAGCAGCATTCAAAGCTTTATCCTGGCTGGCTACAGTTGCAGCCTTCGCCTCATTTTCAGCGGTCAGTTCACTTACATTCTGGCTTAAACCGGCCACAGCATCGTCCAACTCAGCGATACGAATATTTTTTGAAGCCAATTCAGCCTGCAAAGTCTCAATCTGCTGCTGTTTAGCTTCCAACTCCTTCGTCAGGTTGGCTACAGCTTTCTTCAACTGAGCGGAATTATACTGACTATTCTTCAATTGCTTCTCCAGTTTCGCAATCTGCTCACGGTTTGACTGTAATTTTTCACTGATGAAGCGAATATCTTCTTTTATCTTATCAGCACTATTCTCACGAATAGAACCACTCTGTAAGTCTACACGATTCTCAGCTTCATTTATCTGACGAAAACCTTCCTGTACTTCATTGAAAGCACCCATGATATCGTCCAATTCAGCATTTCTGTTTGACAGTTCTACCATCAAAGAATCATTTTGAGCCTTCAAGGCATCTTTCTGAGCTCCATTACCGCATGAAGTCAATAAAGCTACAGATAACAACGATAAAAATACTAGTTTTTTCATTTGCTTTACATTTTAAGTTTATTCATTTTTAGTCCTCTTTCCCACCGAGTACGATTACGATTTCACCTCGCGGCTCGTTTTGAGTGAAATGCGCTATAACTTCAGTTAATGTGCCCCGAACACTTTCTTCGTGAATTTTTGAAATCTCACGACATACGGAAACAGGCCTTTCGGCACCGAAAAACTCGGCAAATTGAGTTAAGGTTTTCACCAAACGGTAGGGTGATTCATAAAATATCATCGTCCGTTTTTCTTCTTGCAAAGAGGTCAAACGGGTCACTCTTCCTTTTTTTTGTGGCAGGAATCCTTCAAAGCAGAAACGTTCATCAGGCAATCCCGACGCCACCAGCGCAGGTACAAAAGCAGTAGCTCCAGGCAAACATTGCACCTCAATGCCACTCTTCACACACTCACGCACTATTAAAAATCCGGGATCAGAAATACCAGGAGTTCCGGCATCAGATATTAAAGCAACAGTTTCGCCCGCTTTGATGCGATTCACAATACCTTCCACTGTTTTATGCTCATTAAACTTATGATGAGACTGCATGGCGTTTTTAATTTCAAAATGTTTCAAAAGAATACCCGAAGTACGCGTGTCTTCCGCCAATATCAAATCAGCCTCTTTCAACACACGGATGGCACGGAAAGTCATATCCTCTAAATTTCCTACTGGAGTAGGTACGACATACAGTTTTCCCATAAAACAATTGCATTCTGTTATACTGGAACAAATGTAGAAAGAATTTAAATGCATAAAGTTAATTGTCCCAATTATTTAACAGATGTTGCACTTTTGTTTAACATTATATCTTTTATTAATAAATTTCCAAGTGAAAATAATCCTTTTTCGGGGTACAAGTCGTACATTTGCACTCAGAATTAATCTAATTGTTATAACTAAATTATGGTAGTTTTTTCAGAAGACCACATCCAGGAAACACGTAGAAGAGGAAGAATAGAAGTAATATGCGGCTCAATGTTCTCAGGTAAAACCGAGGAACTAATCCGCCGTTTGAAAAGAGCGAAGTTTGCCCGTCAACGGGTTGAAATATTCAAACCGGCCATAGATACACGCTATTCGGAAGAAGAAGTTGTATCACATGACAGCAACTCTATTGCCTCCACCCCTATTGATTCTTCTGCCAGCATCTTGCTTTTCTCCTCAGACAAGGATGTAGTGGGTATAGACGAAGCGCAATTTTTTGACGAAGGTTTGGTTGATGTCTGCAACAAGCTGGCTGACAACGGGATAAGAGTCATCGTCGCCGGATTGGACATGGATTTCAGGAGAGTTCCTTTCGGACCTATACCTGCCTTGCTGGCTATTGCAGACGAAGTAACCAAAGTTCATGCCATTTGTGTGAAATGTGGGAACTTGGCCTATGCCACCCACCGAATCACCAAAAGCGAAAAACGGGTCCTATTAGGGGAAAAGGCAGACTATGAACCTCTTTGCCGGACCTGCTATATGGAAGCTTTGAAAGAGGAAACTGAAAATAAATAACACACACTTTATGATACAGAAAAAAATAACATTCGATAGTTTTATCCGCGGAATATTGACAGCGATGGTCATTATCGGCATTCTATATCTGGTCAACCGACTCAGCGGAGTGCTGCTTCCTTTCTTCATAGCATGGCTGATAGCCTATCTTACCTATCCGATGGTCATTTTCTTTCAGAACAAATTGCGTCTGAGGAACCGGGTAATCTCCATATTGGTTGTTTTGCTGGTATTACTGTCCATTATCACTTTAGCATTTGTAGGACTTGTACCACCAATCATTGAAGAATTCGGCAAACTGAAAGAATTGCTCACCGCCTATTTTATCGAAGGATCCAAGCAAGCAGCTATTCCCGGCACAGTGGCCAATTTCATAAAAGAGCACATAGATATGTTGAAAATACACGAAGCGCTGAACGAAAGCAATTTTGCGAATACCATGCGTAATGTTCTTCCCCAAGTATGGGCATTGCTGACCCAATCTGTCAATATTGTATTCAGTGTATTCACCTCATTCATCATCCTGCTGTACACTTTCTTCATTCTATTAGATTATGAAGCCATTGCACGGGGATGGATAAAACTGATCCCTGCCAGACACCGTGAAATGACAGTACATATTGTCACGGATGTACAGGACGGCATGAACAAATATTTCCGCGGGCAGGCGTTTGTCGCTTTTTGTGTAGGGATTCTGTTCAGCATAGGGTTTCTTATTATTGATTTCCCGTTAGCCATCGGTTTCGGATTGTTTATCGGGCTTCTCAATATGGTTCCCTACCTTCAGCTTATCGCTTTTATTCCCACAGTCTTATTAGCCTTACTGAAGGCTGCGGATACAGGAGAGAATTTCTGGTGGATATTATTTTGCGCCTTCCTTGTGTTCTGCATCGTACAAATTATACAAGACGGTCTGATTGTACCGAAAGTTATGGGAAAAATCACAGGATTGAATCCTGCTATCATTTTATTATCCCTCTCCGTCTGGGGGGCATTAATGGGAATTGTAGGTATGATTATCGCTTTGCCTTGTACCAGCTTGATGCTTTCTTACTATCAAAGATACATACGAATAAAAGAAAAAGAATTTTCCGGAGGGATAGAACACTCTGATTTTCAGCACAAAGAGAATTCTAACGAAAAATAATTCAAAAAAATCAAGTAATATATTTGCATATTTCATCTAAAACGTCTACCTTTGCACTCGCAATTCGGAAGAATAGCAATAACAAAGGATTGATTCGCTAGCTCAGCAGGTAGAGCACAACACTTTTAATGTTGGGGTCTTGGGTTCGAGCCCCAAGCGGATCACTGAACGAAACGGCATAACGCCGCAAATCGCTGAAACTAAAACAGTTTCAGCGATTTTTGTAATACCCCTATCCAGCAGAATAGTGAACATTGTGAGGTTAAGCCGTGTGCAATTCGTGAACAGCCACGACCGTGAACAGTTTTGTTCACGATTTTGAGTTGCGGTTTGTAACTTGCTTGTATTCTGTGTTTTTCTGCGATTTGACAATTAAAAAGTGGGGCTTTGATACGCCTGCGCAGGTTCAAGGCCCCACATTTGAGTGAAAAATGGGCAAAATCAGATGAAATTTAACTTTCATTTTTAATTTTAACTGTTATATCGGCTCAAATCGCCTGTTTTTAACTCTTTTCACGTTGGATTGCCATTCTCCATTCGTGAACAAAACGGTAAAAATGGAGAAAAACGATGAAAATGCACCATCTTAAGCCGTGAACAGTTTTTGAACGACCGGCCGATGTTCACGGTCCTGTTCACGAATTCCGACATACGGCACTGATTTCCTTGCTCTTGCCTATTGTGTAATCGGGAAATAATGATTATATTTATGTAACCATTAATCCACAAACAGTATGTTACACGATTCTTATTTCACCCTCTCCTTCATCGCAAGGAAAGCCCGTGCGCTCCGCAACGGGGAGTATCCAATCTTCGCCAGAATATCAGTCAGCGGTCAGGTGGCGGAGATGAACATCGGTCGCAGTGTCGTTCCTGCTAACTGGGACCAGAAACGCGCCATGTCAACCGGTCGTGGCAGGCGTGACCTTGAACTGAACAAGTACATCGAGGTCGTCCGCGCCCGCTTCCTTGAAATCCACAATATGCTCGTACGCGAGGGCATGATGGTAAATCCGAAGATACTGCGTGACCATTTTCTCGGCACTGTGGAGAAACCAAAGATGCTCTGCGAAGTGTTCCGCGAGGCCAACAAACAACGCCGTGCTGAATACGAGCGAGGCGATATGGGCAAACCCACATACGAGCGGTGGGTGCGCTGCGTTGTCTATCTGGAAGAATTCATGCAGTTGACACGCAATGTGAGCGACATCCCGATAAAGGATGTTACCAAAGGCTTCGTGCTGGACTTTGAACACTTCTTGAGGATGAACAAAAATGCCGCCAATAATACCGCAGTACGTTATCTGCGCTATCTTAAGAATGTGATGCAGTATGCCATCGCAAACAAATGGACGACTGAAGACCCGTTTCTCGGAAAGCGTTTCAAACGCACTGTCGCTGACCGCGAGGCCATTACGGAAGCTGAGTTGAAACGGATGATGGAGCTTGACCTGAAATCGTTTCCACGGCTTGAAGTCGTGCGCGACACGTTTGTGTTTTGCTGCTTTTCGGGCCTCGCGTTCATTGACATACAAACACTTAAGCGAAACGACATCTCAACGGATGCAAACGGGAATATGTGGATACGCAAGAAACGCGAGAAAACCAATGAGTTGAGCGTGGTACCTCTGCTTGAAGTACCGCGACAACTCATGGAGAAGTACAAAGGGCATCCGAAAGTGATGCTTGAAGGTGTGGTCATACCTGTAATCTCCAACCAGCGCACAAACGCATATCTCAAGGAGATTGCCGATCTAGCCAAAATTGAACGGCACTTGACCACACATCTGGCGAGGCACACGTTTGCCTCCATGTCGCTGAACAACCATGTCCCGATTGAAACAATCTCAAAGATGCTTGGCCACAGCGATATCAAGACGACGCAGATCTATGCGAAAATGATTGACAGCACAATTTATGAGGATATGGCAGCAATGCGTGACAAATTTGATTGCGTGATGATGAACTGACATCATCTGACCCACTAAGAAAAATGGCAACCGGGCGATATTGTTGCTCGGCAGCCATTTTCTTTTTGGTGGTCGCCCGTCAGGCAAAACGCGGACAATAGTTGGATTGGAGGAATTTTTCTATGTCGTCCTCGGCATAGAGGATTTTACCGTCGATACGGTAATATGGTATGTAACCTTTATCGCGGTAATCCTGAGTGGTACGTCGGCTCACTCCGAGAGTGGCGGCGAGTTGTGCATCAGTGATGAAGCGTTTGCCGTTGAGCAAAGGATGATAATTCTCCCTCAAATCCCGGCATTTGGCCATTATGTCATCGGCTTGAGTGTGGAAACGCTCTATGCGTGGGTCTTTGGATGTTATCAGCTCCTTCATACGCTATTTGTGCATTTGGTTATCAATCCGACCACATCTGAGCCTCTGAATTGTGTCAGTCGGCCAGTATGCGAATAGCCAATCCTGCCGTGTTCTTTCAGTGAACGCAACTTGCGCTCCGAGATATGCAGGAATTCACAGGTCTGTTCTGTTGTAAGCCATTCCGACAGTCTGCGGTCGCGCAGTCTGTCGTGAAGAGCCGTAACTGTTTTATGCAGGATGTCAACCCGGTCAAGCAGGGAGAAAAACACATCCTTTTCGATTTCAATTGTTTCCATAATTTATTGAGTGTGGAGTTAGTGGGTGCTTGGGATATTATATGAAAAAGCAGGCGGGTATCCCTCCCGCCTGCCACCACTAAATCCACAATCAAATGTTTGAAAAACAATATATGACTGCGATTCAGTGGCAAAGGTACGGATTTATTTCGGGATTTTTTCTCGGTGGTGTCAGAATCTACGGCGCATACCTTTCTTTTTTCGCTGCAAACGGCGGCGGAAATCTTCCTCGTCGGGATTTACCGACTGCCCCGGCTGGAACAGGTCAAGACCGGGAATAATCGGGTCGTAATCGTTGGCGAGATTCTTAGCGGAACGGGGTTGCGCGGTGTTTGTAGTGTTTGCCGTGCCGGAGGTGGTATTGCTTGGCGAAGATGGCGGGGGGACAACAGTCGGTACAGATGTCGGCTGCCGGTTCGGTTGCTGTTGTATCGGCTGTTGTGGCTGAGCCTGACTGAAACGTGTCTGGAGCGCGTTTGCCGAAAACTCTTTGCCCAATCGTGAACCGTTCAAGGATGTCTGCGTGCCGTGATCCACGAAGGTAACTCCGTAAATCCTGCCCTCGTCGGTGTAGCGGAACACAACATCAATATTGCTCTCTTTCAGTTTGGCAATGAAACCATCCTTGTCTGATGATCGGGCAAGTGCGTCGGCAACACTGCGTCTGGTCGGTGCGATGTCGATTTTATCTTTTGCCCGTTCAAACCGGCTGTCAATGGCGGTACGGCTTGCGAATTTACCGAGGCGCGAGGCTTTCAAAGGTGTGACGATGACATTGCCGTTGTCGTCAGTGGCGAAGTAAACAAGTCCGTGATATTCGCGTCCGTTGACACGCCCGTCGGTCTGCTCACATTTGATGTTGTATAATCCGAGTATGGCGTTGTATTCGCCAATGCTCTGGAATTTCCAACGCATACCAACCATCTTGACCGAGTTGGCAACCTGTCGCTTGATGTCGCCGTCGGGGTCAACCTTGCAGATGGGAGTATCCGGTGAGAGCTTTTCGCGCTGTGCCTTGTGAAGATGATATTTTTCTTCAAGCTCGGTAGTAATCTTTTTGCTGCGACGGTAGAGAAAATCCTGATTGAGCCGCTTGCCTTCCTCGTTCACGTTGACAGTGACAATATGGATATGGTGGCGGTCAATATCCTCGTGCTTGTAGATTACATAGGGCTGCTCTCCGAAGCCGAGTCGGTCAATGTACTCACGGGCAAGGCTCTCAAAGTCTTGGTCGGATAATTTGTCGTCAGGGTGCGGGTTAAGGGAGATATGCAGCACCGGTTTCTTGGTCTTGCCCATTTTCGGCATGAACAGCCGGAAATTATCCGCCATCCTGCCTATGTCGGCACTGCCGTCAACCGGTACGACAATCTTGTTAGAGCCTAATATGCGCCCCTCGGTCTTGTTGATTTTCTCACCGTTGTAAGACAACGCCCCGTAGAGTGACGCTCCTATTGAGATTTTTGCAACCATCGCTCCTCGAATTTCTGCGACAACTTCATCACGTCATGGGTTATACCCACAAGCTCAAGAGTGGCTCTTTCCAGTCTTGAAACGTGTGCCGTTGCTTTCTTTTCTGAAAAATTTGCACGGAGTTCCTTTACGGCGAGGTCGTAATTGATCCCGACAGTGCGGTACTGGCTGAAAAATTCAGAGAGTTTTGCGCAGTATGCGGCAAGCGATCTGTCGGTGGTGAGCACCCGGAACGGCTTTCCAAAGATAAGCTGCTTGATGAAAGTTGCCTTCACGGTGGTGTCGGCTTTCTCCATCATGCGGGTAAGTTCATCCCATTCGGCGTTGTTGAAACGCACTTTGACACAGTGGTCGCATCGGTCGATAAGCGGCGGTCGTCCGCCTTTGTTGAAATCGGTCATATTATTAGTGGATTAAGTGGTGATGCCTCACGGGTTCTCATGCCAACGGCGGTTCGGTCGCGGGATATTCGACTTCGGAGTAGTATCCTTACATAGCAAGGTTGTTTTGTGGGAAGGCCGGTTCCCCAAAACCTTTTCGGTTCCCGAAAAGACACCTTGCTATGTCCATGTGGACATTCCTCATACTATGAAACTGCGAGTTTTGTGTCTGCGGCGGCCGGTATTGCCAACAGTATCATGCAACCCTGTGTTTCATCGTGCCTGCGGATTGAAATCTCCGTGTTGCCTACATAAATTTACGAAAAATCCGGCACAAATCCTAACCGATAAAAAGAAAACCGGAGATTTTTCGGCATGATATATCAGGATTATCGTGTCTGAAAATTCTGTCAAGAAAAAAATGATTGGCGAAATGTTAAAAATTAAACCGTGTTTTATGGACATACTCGGACATTCCCGGACATAGCCGGACAATCTGTTTCAGGGCCGGATATCGGGAGGTTCAAGGACTTGACAATCCGCCGATTTTTTTGTTTCTTTGTGTAAGGATTGGCTGATTTACCTGCCGTCAAGGAGTTCGGTTGACAGGTATATAAAGGAACATTCCGATGACCCGCCGGTCAAATCAGACACTCTTTCAGTAGTACATTCATTTATTCAACAGACTAACTTTACAGCAAGTCAATGAATATCCTTCCCGAAAGTTCAAATCATCTATCATATTACGGGGCTGTTCGCTGAATGATGTTTTCATAGGCTTAATGCATTGTTGTATTGATGATAGAATGAACGTATTACTAACAGACAGGCTTATCGCCGGATCATTCAATAAGCGACTGAAGGATCCAAGGCTTAATGGCCATTAGGCTTAAAAGCCGTGTCCGAAGGAAGCAAGCGATGATGCCGCGTAAGTCACACCACTAAATCCATATCCAAAAAATTAAAGAAAATGACTGACGACACCAACTATTCCGGCTGACAGAGCCGATGCCCTCCTCGCAGCGGAGGAAGGTCGCCATCCGCGACAGAGATAGCTGCACCTATACAATCAAGCATGGCAGGCAGTCAATGCGACTGCCACGGCAGGATAAAGGCCGGTATATCCCGTGTCAGGTCATACGCTGACAGCCATCGCCATGCGTTTTTTCAACATAAACACCTCCTATAAATAATGGCAAAAGTTTATGAGTCACAGGTTGACCCCGATGAATTCATACGGTCATTCCGGGAAGACACCTCACAACTCTCGAAATTGAAACGTAGTTCCAAACCGGAAACGACAACTGCCCCAACGTCCGATGCTACTTCACCAAGTGGTAGCGGGAGTCCGCCTGCGTCGGATCGCGAAAAAGAATACATTGAAAAGTTCGTCACCAACATGGCTTTCATGTCGCCGACCGAAAAGTTCACGACAGTGGAGATATGCCCCGCTTTCATCAAGAAAATCAAATACATTCTCTTGGCACAGGACGGACGCAAATGCTCACTGAAAGCATATATCAACAACGTACTTGCCGAACATTTCAAGCAATACGAGGACGTGATTGCAAAACGACTGTAATTAAACTTATAAGATAAGAACACTGATCAGACTTATAACTTGACAAGAAGTTATGCCTTGTTTTTTAGCACTGACTTAATCGGTGCTAAAAAACGCGATTTTATGATTTCCGTTGACGATACTCGGCTGGAGTCATCCCGGTCTGTTGTTTGAACAGCCGTGTAAAATATTGAGGATATTCAAATCCCAATTCGTATGCAATTTGGCTTATTGAATGGGAGTCTAATGCAAGTTTGTCTTTCGCTGTTTCAATTATCCGGTTTTGGATATGTTTTCGGGTATTCATCCCTGTTTCTCGTTGTAATATGGCTGTCAGATAATCGGGAGATAAGCTCATTCTGTCGGCAAAATATTTAACCGTAGGCAGTCCGTTTTGAACAAGTGCATTTGTGAGAAAATAGTCACGTAATAACTTCTCAAAATGGCTTACAATATCCATATTTTCACTATGTCTCATTTTGAACTGGCGGTCGTAGAATCTGCGGCAATAGCTCAATAACGTGCCTATGTACGAACACACAATTTCAGGGGTATACTCATCAATTTGTTTTTCAAGTTCCTGTCTGATATGTTTGAAAATGTCAAGAACTTGCTCTATTTCATCTTCTGATAAATGTAACGCTTCGTGAATCTCATAAGAGAAAAATATGTAATTCCCGATATCACGTCCAAGCGATGTTCCTCTAATGAAATCAGGATGCACCATAATGGCCCAGTTGTCTTCAGCCGGACAGAATGGCTCCCCATATTCTTGAAACTCCACTGTTTGCCCCGGACTCGTAAAAACCAGTGTGCCATCTGAATAATCATATTTGTTTCGGCCATACTTCACATCGCAAGATAAATTGCCACGGCAAAGAGCTATGACATAGTAATCTTGTTTCCAACCTTGCGGATGGCGGTATTCAGCGATCTGCGAGAAATCAATCACGGAAATAAGTGGATGATATGTCCTGATTCCTATAATGCGGTTAAAAGCCTGTGGTGTTTCGCAATGTATGATATTACTCTTGTCTTCCATTCGGCAAAAATAATGCAAAACCAATTCCTCTACAACATCATCTCGGATTTATATTATACAAACACGGATTTGTTTATGCAATATATTGGGAGTAAGGACTACTTTTGCCAAAATTTTATTAGCGGACAGGTTCATAAAGTAAAATAAGACATTATGACTCAGATTGAAAATAAAGAAACAGTGTCGCCGGTTACGATATTACTCTTTACCGGGGCTATATTGTTACAGATTATCGGTATGGCCTTATTTCCATTGACCGCGGGATACACAAATTTTTGGCCGACAATAGCATCTGTTTTGTCGCTGTTGCTCGGTTCGCTACTTTTCTGCCGTATGCTTTACAAAGGTGTCAAGCTCAGTTTACTTATACCTTTGGGATCTGCTGTGATGCCGCTTGCAGTAAGCGGATTGGGGATGATTGTATATGGAGAGAGTGTATCAGTATGGAAAGTTTCACTTCTTGTTGTGGCCTGCATTTTGATAGGGGTTGCTGGCAGAATGAAATGAGAAAATTATGGATAATATCTCAATAACCGGAGTTGTACTTTTTATAATCGCAACGGTGTTTTCACTTGGAGCGACAGCACTTTGGCCAATGACAAAAGGCTTTACCAAGCTTGTGCCAACAGTGTTGTCACTATTGATGCAAGTGGTATGCCTCATACTGATGAATCGCATTGTCTATTCAGGTGTTGAATTGAGTTTTCTGATACCGCTCAACGGGGCATTTTCTCCGCTTGTAATGATTTTTGTAGGTGTATTTTTATACAAGGAGAAAGCATCATTTGGGAAAATAGCCTTATTGACTGCATCATGCGTGTTGATTGGGTGTGCAAATTTTTTATGACATTAAAATTATGAATGACAAACTTAAAACAACCCACAAAGTATGGCTGATTACGGGAGCCTCGCGTGGTATGGGTCATGCAATCATGGAGGCTGCACTTGCAGATGGAGATTGCGTGGTGGCTGTTTCTCGAAGAGGAGATATCACAACAAATATTGAGGATGCTGCTTCACGACTGTTGCCGTATGCCCTTGATGTGACCAACACTGACCAGTCGGCATTTGACTGTATGGTAGACATGGTCATACAAAAATTTGGGCGTATAGACGTATTGGTAAATAATGCGGGACACGGGCAGTTCACCTACTTCGAGGAATCTGATGAAAATCAGATACGCGATGTGTTTGAAACCAATCTTTTTGGATTGATGCGTGTAACTCGCGCTGTTTTGCCTGTTATGCGCCGACAGCGTTCGGGCCATATTTTCAACGTGTCTTCCGCAGCGGGATATTCGGGAGTCGGACCATCAATATATCATACGAGCAAGTTCGCGGTAACCGGTTTCTCAGAGTCGCTTGCTTTTGAAACGGAGCAATTCGGCATCAAAGTAACGATAGTTGCCCCCGGTTTATTCCGCACGGACTTCATGAATTTTAATTCATCGTATCATATTCCTGCCAATCCCATTGAGGATTATAACACGTTCAGAGAACGTATGAGCGGATTTGTGAAGTATATGAACGGGCGAGAGCCGGGCAATCCCGAAGCATTGGGGAAACTCATTGCGAAAGTCGCGTGTTGTACCAATCCTCCTTTACATCTGCCTATGGGTGCTGATGCAATTGAAACACTGGAAAAGCATCATGCAGCCCAATTAAAGGATGTGGAAACATGGCGTGCTGAAATCTGCGGCACTTCATTTCCTCCCGAAAATACAGATGTCAATACACAGGCATTCTTTCAGTAATCCGATTTTGGCATTAAATATTAGCGTAACCCACAAAGCATAAATGAGAACGAATCATTTTTGATTATAATATTTTATGAATAAAATCCTTATCGTAGATGCTTCCGCATCCGATAGCAGGGTCATGTCAAGTCTGCTTTCGCGGGCTGGATATGACCCCGTTTGTGCGGAGAGCATTGAAGCCGGGAAACAAGAGGCGGTGGAGCTGCCACCCGGTGCGGTCATCGTCACGGCCTTGCGCCTGTATGATGGAACTGCAAGAGAGTTGATAGACTGGTTGAAGACCGAAGGATACAAATTCCCGGTCATTGTCGTGATGGATCTGCTTAATCCTGCCGACCTGCTGGAGGTAATGAGCGGAGGTGGTGCTGTCGATGTGATACAACGTCCGGCCATTGACAAACAACTTGTGGAAACCGTTGGCAAGTATGCCCGACCAGAGCATATCGTGCTGACGCTTGACAACCAGCTGATACCGCGCATCAGTGAGGCATGGAAGAAGGTGGAGGCAAGAATTGACGCGATAGCGGCCACTAATGCCAACGCAATTATTTTCGGCGAATGCGGCACAGGCAAGGAACAGATTGCACGGCAGATATATCAGCGCAGCTCACGCGAACAGAAACCGATAACTGTCGTGGAATCAGGAAGCGCGGCATTCATCGGTGTGCATAGCCCATCATCTGACAGAAGCGAGATGTATAACCGCATCAAGAGCTATTTCTCAAAATCGGCAGGCGGCACAATCATAATAAAGAATGTGCATCTTCTGTCAATAGACAAACAGTCAGTCCTGATGCACATTCTTGAAAACGAACACCCCGATGTGCGTGTGATATGCACAGCCGAGCCGGAGTTGCTGAAGATGGTAGCCAACAAGTCTTTCCGTCCGAACCTGTTTTTCATTTTAAGGCAATCCGACATAGCCGTGCCTGCCTTGAAAGATGATACGGAGGATATTCCTGTTATCGCGGACTACTTTCTGAAACGCTACGCCGCTAAGACCGGCAAACAGCGAAAGAGGCTTGACGCATCCGCAGTCAAGGCATTGAAACTCTATCCGTGGCCCGGCAATCTTCGGGAATTGAAAGATGTTGTTCTTTTCGCCGCCTTCCATGCCAAAGATGAAACAATCTCGGCTGAGGATATAAACTTCAATCTCTCTGAGCCTGAAACCGTCGATGAATTGAACCGCAAGAATCCACGGCAGGAGAAGGAAAATATCATCAAGGCATACCAGCGTGCAGATTCATGGACAGGAGCGGCGAAACTGCTCGGCATCTCCGAAAGGGCTCTCCTTGAACTCCGTAAGAAGCTGGGAATTGACAAGAACGGCCAACCGCTCCCTTGAAATATCGCTAAAAATGCGTAACTTTGCAGCGCAAAATAGCAAAGATACCGTCTGAAGAGTCAGACGGATACAACAATATAGGATAACATAACTTCCGCATAAATTCTATTGTAAATCTGGACCATTTATAAAAGACGAATTTGGCGTGATGCTTATGCTATGCTCTCAGCATAGCGTGCATACACACTATATCGTCTTAGGCAGTCCAGAGCCATCAATAGAGATAGCGTGAATTGCACGCTATTTTTTGTCTTTTGAAATACACATTTTTTCTTTTCTTAATCTATATTTCAGTCATTAGAAATGTTGTATTGAATAAAATACACACTTTTTTATTCAACACAATGATTTGATTGAATAAAAAGAGCTATATTTGCAGTCTAATATAGCGACAATGAAAAATATAATCTTTAATCAGAAGGCAGAGCGTGATGAGCTGATGGCACGTCCATATCAGCAGCGGCATACTAAGTACAATGTTGATGAATTACTCGCCAATCCGCTTATCAAACTTATTACCGGACCTCGGCGTGTCGGCAAGTCTGTGTTTGCGCTGTTGATGCTGCAAGGCAAAAACTTTGCATATCTGAATTTTGATGACAGCCAATTATTAGACAATTGGAATGAGGATTTGGTAATGGCCGTTCTTGATGACGTATATCCCGGTTACGATTATTTGTTGCTTGACGAAGTCCAAAATCTTCCTGATTGGGATTTGTGGGTAGGCAAGTTGTACCGTCGAGGAAAGGACCTTATTATCACCGGCAGCAATGCAAAGATGCTGAGCAGTGAGATGGCAACTGCACTTACAGGACGTTATCTTCAAATTGAAATGTTCCCGTTCAGCCTTGACGAGGCTATGCGCTGGAATGACATAGACATCAGCAATCCGAGAGAAGAACAGGCTACAAAGGCTGTGGCATTGGTAGATGATTATATGCGTAATGGCGGTTATCCTGAAACCATAAAGGCGAGGAATATAACAAAGAGTTACCTTTCGACTCTGTTTGACTCTATTTTGCTGAAAGATGTTGCGAAGCGTCATAAAGTAAGGAATACATCAGACTTGTATAATCTTGCATCCTATCTGCTCGCCAATTTCTGCAATCCGATATCTGCCAATGATCTCGCATCAGAATTAGGGTTGTCAAGCGTGGCTACAACAAAGAAGTTCTGTGACTATCTTGCAGAGCCGTATCTGTTTTTCTATCTTCCGCGTTTCAACAACAAACTGAAATTGATGAATAAAGCTCCGCGCAAGGTCTATGTCGTGGATAATGGATTTGTGCAGAGTACGGCTTTCAATCTAAGTGAAAACCTCGGAAGACTATTGGAAAACCAAGTGTTTGTCGAACTGTTGCGCCGTGGATATGAGCCGGGCAACACTTTGTTCTACTACCGCACCCGTAACGATAAAGAGATTGACTTCGTTACTCGCCGAGGTACAAAAGTCGAGCAACTGATCCAAGTATGTTACGATATGACCTCCGAGAAAACCCGCAAACGCGAACTCGATGCCCTCGTCGAAGCCGCCGATGAACTCCACTGCGACAACCTCCTCGTCATCACTAATGACCAAGCGGAGCAAATCGAGTGGAAAAGTAAATTGATTAAAATTATTCCAGTTTATAGAATTTGAAGATTGATGCAAAAGAAAGAAAAGATAGATGTCTATTTTAGAATGAACAACAGGTACTACCTTTTATTTAGTGTGATTCAAATGAAAGGAAATGGAGTTGTTGATCTTAAAATCACTGATTTTTATAATGGATTTGTGATAGAAACTCCAGATAAGTCCCATGAAGATGGATGTTTGACAGAGCAGGAGATGGATAAAGCTAATTTTATATATAACGCTGAAATATCCTATCATGCAGACGGTTCTTTTCTGCGAAAAAATAAAGATTATAGTACCCCCAAATATTATAATCCATATGGAGAGGGTGTCAGATGGACTCCAACTGATAGTATTGCAGACTTTCAGCCAATTATGAATATAGCAATTAGGCGAATGGAGATTTACAATAAAAGTATTTCAATCATTCCTGAAGACACTGCAAAACGTAAGTCACATATTTGTTTATGTGATGAATTGTTTGACTTGAAAGGAAGTTATTACCTTGTATTGTTTATTAGAAATAAGTCTTTGCCGTTCTGTTTGTGTGGCAATAGTCAGAACTATAGCAATAAAATAGCTGAGTTAAATAATGAATTAGATTTGTGTATATTTATACAGCGGCATTCTTTTCCGCATCCAAGTCCCTACTATTCTAAATATTTTAAGGGATGGATAACTCCATATGCACAGAACTCAATAAACTTCTGTAATAAAGACAGTGCTAAAGATGAAATGATGGATAAATTGGGCAAAACGATGTTTGACCCTCAGTTTTATGCTTTTCTCCAGATGTTAAATGATGGGGAGTATTATTATTTTTCTGAAAACAAATTGAAAGTTATTGATGAAATTGATCAATTTTTTCATGGCTTTGAAAATCGAAGAAGTCTTCCTAAACCATTATTTATTAGAGTAGTTTTTCAATTATTGGGAAAGGAGATTGATTCATTTAATGCGTTAGTGGCAACAGAAAAAGCCCTACTGTTGTCCCAAATTGACACCCATATCAAACAAATAATAAAGAATTCAAATAATAAAGAATTCGAATAAACCATCCAATTAGAATCCATAAAACATTGTGGAATTAAAGAAAGTTTCGTACCTTTGTAATACCCCGATGGCATAATTGGGAAGAACATTGAAATAGTGCCGTGTGCAATTCGTGAACAACGGATGGCGTGGCATTACAACAATCTGAATGCTACTTAGTTAAAGCGATAATCCGCAGCCCCAGGCGGATCACCAGAAAATCAAGCGGTTATCTAAATCAGATAATCGCTTTTTTCTTTCCATATACTACCTTTTGGCGCATTTGTGTAAACCAGTGTGTAAACCGGAAAACCGAATGAGCGAAACAATTAAGGTACTGTGTTATAAATCAAAAACTCTTAGTAATGGAGAACATCCTCTGATGTTATGCGTCTGCAAAGACCGCAAAAGAAAGTTTCAAAGCCTTGGCATATCCATAAAAGCGGAATTATGGGACTTCAAGACAAACCAGCCAAAAGCTAAATGTCCGAACCGTGAGAGAATCATTCTCATTATAAACGAGAAGATTAACGAAATACAGAAAGCCGCATTGGATAAAAGGATAGCAGGCAAAGACTTTACGGCTACTACTCTCATTGAATCCACCAATAACAATGTCAGCTGCAAAACGGTGGGCGAATACTATCTGACCTATATTCAAAACTTGCGGAAAGAGAACAGAATCAGATACGCAGGAATGTTCGAGGTCTCCTATTCGTCCTTTATAAAGTTCAACAAGCGTCTTGATATTCCATTTTCTGATATAGATGTCGCTTGGTTGAAGCGGTATGAGAAATGGATGAAAGAGCAGAATCTTTCAGTAAGCACCATAAGCACACGAATCAGACACCTGCGAGCCGTCTTTAACTTGGCGATAACAGAGCATTCTATAAAAAGCGATTGTTATCCGTTCCACTCCTACAAAGTCTCAAAGTTGAACAGGCAGACCGCTAAAAGAGCATTGACTAAGCAAGACATACTGAAAGTCATGCAGTACAAAGGGACTTCCCCTATGGAATGCCTTGCTATTGACATATTTATATTCTCTTATCTAAATGCTGGCATTAATTTTATTGACATAGCCAAATTGAAACACTCCAATATAATAGAGAACCACCTCACCTATAACAGAGAAAAGACAAAGAAACTGATAAGCATACCCCTGCAAACGGAAGCATGGGAGATAATAGCCAAATACAAGAATGTGAAATCGCCGTACCTGTTTCCTATACTCTCACCGTTCCACAAGACAGAGGTACAGGTTGCCAACAGGCTACATAAAGTCTTGGCAAAGGTAAACAAGCATCTGAAAGAGATAGGCGAAAAGTTAGAGCTACCTATACCGCTTACGACATACATAGCAAGACATAGCAAGTTTTCTTTTTTGCTAAAATTCAAGCACTTGCAAAATATTTCAGCTTAATAGGTAACGATGTGGAAACCAGCGAAATTCTGTGTTTCACCTCGTTTTGCAGTAATTCAAAAGAACGCTTTTCCTAAATGCAAAGATAATATTATTTTTTGAATAATAAACCTTTGCAGATAGTCAAATTCAACAAAATCGGCTATGGTTGCCTGAATTTATATTTAAGTCCATACTCTTCAAGTTTGCCGTATAGAGTTGTTCTGCTTATTCCCAACAGCTCGGCGGCGGCACACCGATTGCCGTTTGTCTGTTTCAACGCACGCATTATCCGCTCCTTATCCTCCGCGTCATTACGCAGGGCGAAGCTGACGGGTGAGGTCGGCTTCGGCACGGCAAGTTCAAGATGTTCTTTCGTGATAACTCCTTCATGAGCCTGCAACACGGCTCCCATGATTTTCTGCCGAAGCTCCCGCACGTTGCCCGGCCATGCGTGGGTCAGCAACGCTTTTCGGGCTTCGGGACAGAAGCCACTTACACTGCACTCCAGTTCCTTGTTGGCTACCTCACGGAAAAACTCCGCCAGCGGCATGATGTCCTCCTGACAGTCACGCAACGGCGGAACGGTTATCTCGAAATCACGCAAGCGGTAGAGTAAATCCTGCCGGAAACGCTTTTCGCTCACTGCCGCCTCCAGATCCTCGTTGGTGGCGGCGATGATGCGGACATTGAAACTTCTGTCAGATTTGTCACCGACAGGGCGATAACGCCTTTCCTGTATGGCACGGAGCAACATCTGCTGGGTTTCCAACGCAAGGTTGCCCACTTCATCTAAAAATAGCGTACCTCCTTCCGCCTCGTGGAAGTATCCTTTCTTGGTGCTATCTGCACCTGTAAACGCTCCTTTGACGTGTCCGAAGAAAGCCGATGGCGCAAGTTCTCTGGAGAGTGACCCGCAGTCCACCGCCACGAATGGTTTGCCAGCCCGTTTGCTTTTTTCGTGCAGGTGGTGGGCGATATGCTCCTTGCCCGTGCCGTTCTCCCCGAATATCATCACGCTCATGTCGGTGGCGGCTACCAGCCTTATCCGATGCATGATTTTCTGAAAGGCGGAACCTTCACGGGCGAATACGGGCATCCGGCTGTGTCCAGACTGACGCTCCTTTTGTATGGAGCGGACAAGGGGTACGAGTTTGTCCTCAATCAGTTTTTTAGGTATATAGTCTATCGAACCGAGTTTCATGCTTTCCACGGCGGTATGCACTTCGGCGTAGTCGGTCATGATGATGAACGGCTGCATCCTGCCCTCCTTGCGCATCCAGCGCAACAGGTCTATTCCATTGCCATCGGGCAAACGTAGATCCGAAACAACTATATCATCATCCGTCGCCTGTTGCAGATGTTTCTTCGCTGTCGAGAGGTGGTAAGCCTGTACGGTATCGTATCCTTCCCGTGCCAGCATATTGCAGATATACTCGCAATACACGATGTTGTCTTCCACAACGATTATTCTTGTCTTATCCATTTTCGTATTTTCTCCTTTCTTCTTTTGCTTGTTGAACTATCTCCGCACCTCTATCAAGCACAGAATTAACCGCTTGCTGAATGGTGTTATCATCTGGCGTTACCCCATTGTGAAGCACTCTATAAAGCACCCTTAACGGTTGGTCGGCGCGAAGTATCTCCCACGAACTGCGCAGATGGTGTGTCAGGGCATCCAGTTTTTGCAGGTCTTTCTCTTTTGCTGCATCACGAACCGCCTGCATTTCTTTCTCGGTTTCCGTTATCAACTTTTCCAACATGATGGCTTCATTGCCGTAGGATAATAAAGCAGAAAAATCAATCTTTTCATTGGGAGTTGTTTTTATGGCGCATCTGTCGGAAACCTCCATCAGTTCCAATATGGAAAACGGCTTGAACAGGCATCCGGCAAAGCCACGTTCCAAAAGTTCTTCCGCATCGCAACTGCCCGAAGCGGTTGCCACAACCACGGGGATTGTCTGTGAATTGCCTATGTTGGACGAGCGCAAAAGTTCCAGCAACTCGAAACCGTTTATACCGGGCATATTCAAATCCGTCAGCAACAAGTTGTATTCTTTCCGGCGTATCATTTCCATCAGTTCCGCCGCATCGGTGCAGGTATCGCAGTGTATTCCCTCCTGTGCGTACATCTCTTTCAGCATCAGGAGCAGCACCTTGTCATTGTCGATGGCGGCAATATTGAGGTTTCTATCCTTTTGGCGAATATAGGTTTGTATTGATTGGTCTTGAACTTCCTCGGCAATCTGCATAGGAATTTTCACCGTGAAACGGCTTCCTTTCCATTTCTCGCTTTCCAGTCGTATTGTTCCGTGGAGCATTGTCACGATGTTATGCACGATGGCAAGCCCAAGTCCGAAGCCGTCTTTTGCGGCGGCATTTGAAAGGCGTTCAAACGCACCGAACACTTGTTGCTGTTCCTCTTTTGTCATGCCCGTACCCGTATCCTCAACGACAAGGGTCAAAATTCCGTTATTGTAGTCTGTTGCAAGTGATACACCACCTTCCTCCGTGAACTTAATAGCGTTTGACAGCAGGTTGTTCCCAATTTGGATTATCCGCTCCTTGTCGGTCAGTACAACAGCATCGCTTACATTTCTCACGGTCAAGGAAAGTCCTTTGTTCAGGGCTATAGGCATAAACTCCGTTTCAAGGGTATGTGTGATTGCTGAAATGCGGCAGGGTAACAGTTTAGGCTGTTCCTTGCCGTTGTCCAAACGGAAGAAGTCAAGCAGTGTGTTGAGCATATTCCGCATACGCCCGGATGATTGCTGTATGCTTTGGATGTATTGTCCGTTATTACCACTATTGCACTCTTTCTGCAACAGCTCGGTATAACCTGTTATTGCCGTCAGCGGTGTACGCAATTCATGGGTGATTGTATGTACCGCTTTCTTTCTTGAAGCTATCAATGCCTCGTTCCATTGTACGGATTGTTCCAATTGCCATATCAAATCCGTTGTCTTTCGTTTGTATCGTTTGATTCTCTTTGCATCACGATATATGATGATGTAGGAAATTAACAACAGCAAAAGAACAAATCCCATCAGACCGCCTACTTGCATGAATGACTTTTCACGCATAGCGATTATTTCGTCTTCCCGTCCTTGCAGGTCGGCTTGTACCTTGTTTTCTATTTGACAGATTAGCCCCTTCAACTGCCTGTTAAAATCTGCATTGCGGGCTGCAAGACTGTCGGCTTGTTCCGACAATCTGCGGCTTTGCTCTTTCTGTTCGCTGACCATGCTTCTATTGGGTGAACGAAGCGTCGTCGTTGTTGTCGTTGGCTTCGTTTCCTCTTTTTTGCCGAAGATGCCCAAGAAACCTTTACGCTTGGGTTTCTTGGGCTGTTCCTGCACAATCTTCTGCACAATAACCGGTGCTTGACTGGCTATCTTCCTGTTGATGGATTGTTGCTCATCTATTAACCGGACTATCTGGAACATCTGTCGTTCCTTATCCTCTAAAAGATAGCGTACACTATCAACACGCTCAATTGGATAAGTTACATTGAAACCGCATAATATGCTGTCCAATGCTATACGTTGGGCATGATAATTCTCCAAATCCGTTTCATTCCAATCCAATACAGTTTCTCCTAACAAAGAAAACTCTATCAACCGGATATGAATACTGTTCACCTCTTTCCTGAACTCATCTATCTGTTGATTGCCAACCTCCAATGCTTCCACCTCCTGCCATTCATTATGCCAAGTGTAAGCTATTCCACCTATTAGCAATGCTATTAACAGATAACCAGATGTAACTATTTTCCAATGATATTTCATTACTGTGTATTTCCAACTTCTGCTCTATCTAAATGTCGAAGATAACCAATTGGGTAAAACCAATATTGATAAGTTGAATCAAAAAATAGTATTACCATATTTACTATCCGTTCTTTATTCGATTATAATTAACAAGCAATACCTCCATCTTACATAGTTACAAGTACCGAATGGAGGATAACAATTCCTATTAAAATAACGCTACAATGTTTAACTTGTCAAAAATAGTAACAGTGCATAATTTTAGTTGATAAGGGATATATGTATATTATACATATTGATTCTAATTTCGTAAATACTGGAAAATTATAAGGTTAAGATAGAAGAAAACTCTTCTATACATTTACTTACTTCAAACTCTATGATTTGATATTTTGCTATTTGATGAATGAAAAACGGATCTTGTGAAATGATATTTTCGACATCTTGTTTATTAGATGCTTTGCACAAAATTACGCCACCTATTCTAGGATTTTGTCTGCCAGAAGCAATAAAATCTCCTGTCTCATAAAATTTATCCAAATATTCTTTGTGAACATCTAGATATTTATCAACCTTATTTAGTGCTTTCTTATAAGTAAGTATCAATATAAACATAACTTAAATTTTATAAATGAAACATTTTATTTATATTCTCTTGAATGTTCCGCAAAATTATAATACCTTTGATATAAAATTAAACCTAAAATAATACTTTATAGGTATGAATAGCAATAATCTATTATATTTTAGCGTGTTAGCAAAAGAGTTGCACTTTGGAAAAGCTGCACAAAAGTTACATATAACTCAACCGCCGCTAAGTAGAGCCATAAAACAATTGGAAGAGGAGCTGGGAGTAAGTTTACTTGAACGTAATCAACGTACTGTTACACTGACTACTGCAGGAGAATATCTAAAAAGGAAAGCTGATTTAATTTTACAAAATATAACGGCAGCAGAAAAAGAAGTAAAACGAATAGCAAAAGGAGAAATCGGAGACTTGCGTATTACTTATGTAGGCTCAGTACTACATTCCATATTACCACCGTTGAGAAGTTTTACTCGCTTATATCCAAATGTACATTTACATCTATCGCAATATACTGTATATGACCAACTCAAAATGCTAAAAAATGAAGATACTGATATTGCTTTCCTACGTACTCCAATACATGCAAAAGGATTACATTTACGTGAAATTTATACTGAAAATTTTGTTCTAGTTACCTCAAAGACACAGCCAATTATATCCCTAAATGAGAATAAAGCATTGTTTTTGTTGTCAAAACTTCCTTTCATTTTCTTTCCTCAATATTTGGCAAGTGGGTTATATGAGCAGATAATAACAATTTGCAATACAATTGGATTTTCTCCTCTTATTGCACATGAAGTATCTGAATTAGATTGCATTGTGCGTATGGTCGAAGATGATATGGGAATAGCAATATTACCTAAATCGGCTTTATTGGGAGTAGAAAATAGGGTTCGTTTATATGAATTGGACTTTATAAAAGTACATTCAACCATATCTATATGTCATCGTTGTGAATACACCAATCCTGTTCTTCAATCATTTATTAATTTTATAGTACAAAATAAATCTCACTGAGGTCGTAGTTGATTAATCTTGAAAAGACAGAGTATGCATAACCATACCCTGTCTTTCAAATTAGAGTTTCACACCACTACTCACAATTATAGAGTTTTCAGACATACATCGGCTTTACAACATAGACGTGATTACGAATAAATTTCTTTGATTTGTTGTTTTGGCAATTTTCGGCATTCATTTCCTTTTTTCATTATTATCTATTTGTCCGATTTCCAGCACTACGTCCACTTATCAATAATTCATTGAGGATGGAATTGCAGGCTCTATCTTTGTTGCCACTTAGCCTCCATCTCCCTCGAAAGTTCCACAATCTCCCGGCTCAGCTTCACAAGGTCGATGGTGCACTTCTCCAGCTTGTAGAGCAACGCCATCGCCTTCTTCTCCGAAAAGTGGATGCGCAACTCTTTCACAACCTGATTGTAGTTCGTGCCTATGCAGCGGAACTGGGCGTGGAAGTCCGACAGTTTGGTGTAATAGTCCACCAGCGTCTTGTCCACCTTCAGCACCTTGAACTTCTGTCCGAAGAAGTGCGCCTTGAGAAAGACGGCTTTCGCGTACACGTTAGATTCCTCGTACATCGTCAGGAACCTGTTCCATTCCACATCATCGAAGCGCACCATCACGCAGTGCGTCTTCGGGTTCAATTTGGGATTTCTCCCGTACTTGCTCTTCTTTTTCATTCTTCTTATTCTTTCAATTTTATGGCTTGTCCATTGCTTAATCTTTGATTAATGAACCCCGAAATTATCCGACTGCGGAGGATAATTCTGCCCACGGCGGTGAAGGCATTTTCAGTTACTTAGAATTATTCGGGTAACTGAAAATATATCTTGCTGTGTCTTTGAAGACACAAAAATCCTCCGTCTGTCGGATTGAGGGATACCTTTCAGGACTCCGGCTGCGCCGCCATCAACGCCTCCTATTGTCTGGGAGTAAAGTTAAATCATTAATACAGTATTGAACAGGCACTTAACCCAGTCAATGAGTGCCAATCTGCGCAACGTACTGCCACTTGCCGGAGAAGTTATACAAGTTCCAATACATCGTTGTTTATTTGCAGCATAATTCAAAAAACTAACGATTTAAAGATATGAGAAACGGAATATTAAAATACCCCGAAAACTGCTTCATCGGACACTTGCCGAAGCGGATACCCGAACCGTCGGAAACCCGGTTATCCGACAATTCGGTGACGTATAGATTCAATGACTTCATGACGCAATGTCGTCATTCATTGCTTATCTGTAACATTGATTCGGCACTGAACCTTATAGGAGGTAATCTGCCTATATGTGTAATTATGGAAACGAAAAATCATCAATCATTAAAAAAGAAAGACTATATGGAAATCGTATCAATCGAGAGAAAGACCTTCGAGGAACTGGTCGCCAAGTTCGACCGCTTTGTCAGCCGGATGGATGCCATCTGCCATCGGCACGGCGAAAAGAAAATGAGCGAGTGGATGGACAATCAGGACGTGTGCCGGATGCTCAACATCAGCCCACGCACGTTGCAGACGCTTCGGGACAACGGAACTTTGGCATACAGCCAAATCAACCACAAGACCTATTACCGTCCCGAAGACGTGCAGCGTATCATCTCCATTGTGGAGGACAGGCGAAAGGAAGCAAAGTTCAGAGGAAAAACAATCTGAGAACTAAGTAGAGTGATAACAATAATACCCACTAAATCCAGAGTAATATGAACAAACTGATTAACAAAGACAACGAGTGGATAATCCACTTCATAGGCAGCCTCGACCGCCTGCTGGACAACGTTGAGCATCTGACCGCCAACTACCGCCCGACACTGAACGGGGAGCGTTTCTTCACAGACAAGGAGGTGTCGGCACGGTTGAAGGTGAGTCGCCGGACGCTTCAGGACTACCGTAACGAGGGGCGTATAGCCTACATTCAGTTGGGCGGTAAAATCCTCTATCGTGAATCCGACATCGAAAGGATGCTGGCTGACAGCTACCGCTCTGCTTACCAACTGACGGCAACCTGATTTCCCGTCAGTCGCTTGTTTCCGTTGCCGGATGCCTTTCAAGCGTGTGGCTGGCAGTGGCAAGATTTTCGGGCGGAATACGCTCAACCCCGTTTGAGGAAGATTCTGCCCGAAACGGCTTTTGCCGCTCGACCTTGCCAATGCCGTCAAAGCCACACGCTACCTTTGCATACGAGCATCGGGAACGGGTGGCTGACGGGATGAACCTCAACTATACCATAGGTTGCCGCCCTTGCCATAGGAAACAAACAATGTGACCGGGCTTCCTTTCTTGGTGGTGCAGATTTCATTTATTACGAACCGTCTGAACAAAAGGGTCCCTTTGCTACATATTTTGAAAGCGATGGCTATAATCATTTCAAGGTCATACACATCATAGCTGATGCCGTCAAGCTGCTTGATGTATTTCATCGTATCAGCCTCGCTTAACTCCTTGTTTTTGTAGATTGCCCGTATCGCCTTACGGATGTCGCACGAGAATACCCCGAACAGGTCGGCTATCTCAAACTTGGTCATCCACACGGGAGCGGTTGGGATTGTAATTGCGCCTGTTTCACTGATTGTTATTATTCCTCTGTTCATAATTCCCTTATCTTATGATGATTATTTATGATTTTTTCTTTTCGCCAGCCGATATTATCTTTCTTCGTTCCATCAGTTTGTCCATATCTTCCGAGATTTTATCGTCAGTAACTCTGGCATAGCCTTGTGTCGTTCGGATATTCGTATGCCCCATCATCTTGCTGATACTCTCTATCGGCACACCTGCTGATAACGTCAAAGTTCCGAACGAATGGCGGCTCGCATGGTAGCTGAGGTTTTCTTTGACGCCTGCCACAATGCCAATTTCGTGGATGCAGTACCACAGCATATCACGTTTAGGCAAAGGGAATATCGGACTGTTATCATCAGTAGTATTATACAGTGATAAAATTTGCTCTGCCACTGGGTGGAGTGGTATAAAGGACTCTACGTCTGTCTTTTTCCTGTTGATACGGATGAAACGTCTTCCGTCCGCTGTCATTCCGATATGTGAGGGATAAAGCCTTTTCACATCGACATACGATAACCCGGAAAAACAGGAAAAGATGAACGCCCTTCGTGTAAGTTCCTGCAACCTTTCCGGCATGGGCTGTTCCATAATCCGTTGCAGTTCGGCTCTGCTTATGTGTCTTAGCTTGTAGTCTGGCTTCTTTTCATAAGGGACATCCGAAAGCGGATTGAAACGGATAACTTCTCTGTCAACGGCAATATAGATAAGCCTGTTCAGCCATGTAAGGCAGTGGTTGATATGTCCGGCTCCGCAACCTTTGGCTTTCAGGTATAGTTTATAGTCCCAGCCGAAATCTTCGGTGATATCCTCGAAAGCGATGTCACGCCTGTTCAATGACAGGAGGTATTCGTGAAGGTATGCCTGTGAGGATCTGGACTGGCGATAGGAAGAAGTGGAGTTTATCACTTCGGAGCGTATTCTGAGCCTTTCCTGTTCTTCCTCTCCGGTTTTAAGCAGTGTGACCGGTATGTCTGCTACACGGGTGATTTCATTCTTCAGTATCTCCGCTGTAACCATTCCGGTTTCCTTCAGCAGATTGGCATAGAATGTTTCTATCTTGGTGCGCAATTCTCCAAGAAGGTTGTTTGTCCTTATATTTTTCACCTCTCCTGTCTTGGCTTTCCAATCTTCGGGGATGCAATAATAGCCTGTTGAAAACACGCTGTTTTTGCCGTCAACCGTGATACGGCACATAATGGCGGTGGTTCCGTCAGCTTTGACCTTGCTGCGGTTAATGTAGTATAGTATTGAAAATGTACTTCGCATAATTATCTTGTTTTAATGTGATTAAAGGATGAGTTTCAGATCCTTTGTCGCCTCGATGTATTTGTCCATATCCTCAAAGAGTTTCTTCGGGGTCACACGGGCATATACTTGGGTAGTCCTTATATCTGCGTGTCCCAGCATCTTGCTGACTGTCTCTATAGGAACACCGTTTTCGAGTGTCATCAGGGTCGAGAACGAGTGCCGTCCCATATGGTAGGATAACCGCCCTTTGATTCCGACTTTCATCTTGATGCTTGTCAGACACCATTTCAGGGCTTGATAAGGAATGACGGGGAACAGGGTGGCTCGCGTATCGTCACGGTATTTCTCTATGAGGGCTATTGCCTCAGGCAACAGTTTAACCCGGCTTAACTGCCCGTTCTTGCCCCTGCGGTATTTCAGCCATAAAGCCCCGTTATCATCCTTTGAGAGGTTGTCGGAAGTGATGGCGACCACATCCACATAAGAGGTTCCGGCATAACAGGCGAAAAGGAACAAGTCCCTGACTATGGAATGTTCCGGGCGGCATCCGGTAAGCTCGATGTCCCGTATCTTCTCAAAATCTTCCCTGCACAACGCTCTCGGCGGTGTCTCTTTCTGTTTGGGTAATTTGTAATGTTCAAAATACAACTTGTCCGAGTATCCTTCCTTGAATGCGATACGGCAAATCTTTTTCAGGATAGCCAGATAGTGGCGTACCGTCTGGACTCCCAATCCTCTTTCAATGACGATATACTCCTGAAATTCCCGTATGAACAGTTCGTTGAGCTGGCAGAAGGCAAGGTCGGACACCTTGAACTTGCTTTTGACGAAATCAGCAAGACGGCTACGGGTATAAAGATAGTTCGGGAGTGTGCGGTGGGACACGTCTATTCCCACACGCGCCCTGATTTCCTCGATATGCCTGTCAAAGAGTTTGAACAAGGTCATCTGGGTGTCCATACTGCCTTGAAACGTATCCTTGACCGCCATAGCATCAAACTCCTGCTTACGTTCCAGCAAAGCATCAAATGCCGAATTGACGGCAAGCAACAGTTTTTCAATTTTGGCATTGGTTTCCACCGCCTCCTTGCTCTTGCCGTTCAGACGGCTTTCACGGGGATTCCACAGTTCGGGAGGGCATGACAGCTTACAACTGAATTGCGCCATCGTGCGGTTCACCGTGATGCGTCCCATGATGGGAGCCTTGCCCGACTTGTCCAGTCCGCTCTTTTTGAGGTAGAGCAGCACCTTGAATTTTTCTACTTTCATACGCTTATATTTTAAGTGCAAATTTACTTGCCATATAAGCGTCCCTTGATACGCAAAACACTGTGTATTAACGCAAACAAAACGGTGAGGATTTCTTTTCATCGCTTGCCGTTACCTATTCCCGTTTCGGTAACTGCCCGACTAACGATTTGGTAACTGAACAACCTCAATATTCTGTTGTAGTTTGCATTTTCTCAACTTCGCAAAATGCCGAAATATCGCTTATTCCTAACGGTTTACATTTTATCTTTACCTATCCACAGTCGCTTGCTTTGGCTATTCTGTTGCACACGGCCCGCCACAGCTTTGCCTGCACAGTGGCACTCAGACAAGGTATTCCCAAAGAGGTATTGCAAATCATGATGGGGCATACTTCTATCAAAACCACTGAAATCTATGCGAAGCTGCCCATGCAAGTGGTTTCGCAGCAACTGGATAAAAAGTTATTCCTTACGTGGAAGTAATGGAATTAGTACAAAAGGGGATTCATGTAAGATTGTAATCGTGTATAGGTATAAGAATAAAAGCTATGTATCAAATTATCAACTATTTAATTTTTATTTCCCTCTACATATACATATATTAAATCATTATTGGAGCTAAAACATGATAAAAACCTATCTTTGAAAAGAAGTAACAAATTAGCCCCCCTATAATGATATCCCTATGGGGGACTGATTTGTTACTAAGAATTCATATTGACGGTTCAAATTTAGTCCGTATAAAAGAGACTATAAAAACATAAAAGCGGATATAAGTAGATTGATTATTGATACTATCCCCAATATCCAACACCATAAATTTAGTGTAGAAGTCTTTTTTTCTAACATTTTTTTTCTTCGTATAGCCTTTTCTCTGAATCTATACGAACTTTATCCACAAGCGATTCTGTATAAACCATCGCATCAGAAGCAGAACCTATTTTATCGTAAGTGTTATTTGTTCGTTCAATTTCTTCATTAATTTTGATGTTATAATATAATTTCATTTCATGCAGAAATTCAAATTTTGCAGAGTTGGTTTGTGTATTTATCTGTTTGAGTAAAAGATCATGGCTTTCTTGCATTTTTGTGATTAGTCCTGTTAAACTTAATTCATTTGATTGGGCATTTTCTGTTCCTTTTATAGATAGAATTTCTTTCTCTAATAACTTACATCTATTTGAAAGCTTTTCTACCTTATTAAATAAATCTTCTTGGGCTTTCAACTGTTGCACAACACCTAATAAGGATTCTTTAGCCCTTTGGCTTATTTTATGTTTAGAAGCGTCCTTCAAACCGGATGTGATTGTGTCTATGACCACCCTTGTAGTAGCAATATTTGCGACACCTAATCCAAAAAGATATTTTGTTGCATCTGTAATATTTGTTAAATTGTCAAACATTACTTTTTGAGCGTCTGCTATATTTTGAATACCAACAGCCAACTCGAGACCAGAATTTTGTAGAGCTTCAATCGCTTCTTTCTTGTCTTTACCGGTTAAACTCCAACCTGCACTTTTTTTACTTGCAGCGTCAGCACTATCCTTAGCATTTCTAGCTGCTTCTAAAGCTTTTTCTACATTTTCAGCTGATTGGCTTATTGTTTCGATTTTTGAAAGAACAGTAGGAGCTAAATTTGCAGGAACCAACTGAATATTGTTATTTATATTATTATCCATTAGTTGAGTATATCTTTAATTTCGTCTATTAGGTCAGGATTATTTTTTTCGATGTTTTCTTCATTATTTGATATAGAATTCAAGTCCTCAGATATAGAATCCCAAGAAGTTGTAAAATATGATATAGATTGTTTAACAATTGCAGTTGTTTCCTGTACGGCTATACTTGCGTCTTTTGCAGATATCCACATATCAGCATTTTTATACATCATCTTGGCATTGTAAAGCTCTATTTGCTGCTGGTATAACAATTGTCGTTCTCGGTCTTTTTTTTGTTTTTTAAATTCCATTTTAGTGTCTGTCCAAACAGCAATAGCAAAACGTCCAATGCCTACAAAATTTATATGCAATATAAAATTAGAAGCAAATACTGCTGGTTCACCTCCAGATTTCATACCTGAGCGAATAGCTGCATCTGCCATATCAACTGCCATAAAAGTACCTGATGCTATTGTTAGCATTCTATTGATTGTGCGATTATTAACCGGTATAACATTTTTCCAATTAACATCTGCCCATTTTTCACATTTTTGTTTTTCAATGATTAGTCTACGTACAAAATAGAAAGTTCTGACAATAATCTCATTCAGAATAATAGGAATTGCCTGTTTTCCAAGATATTCAACGACTGCAACCTCTGCTCTCATATCAAACTTGTCTTTTGAATAAATATCACTGACAATTCCTGATAAAGAAGTCATATTTAATGGGGGAATAGAAGCTATTTCTTTCAACAAAGAAAGAAATAAACCAGGCACCCCCATTCCTTCTCCAGCAGTATTCTTGGAGCCTGCCATATCGCTTGCTAAATGCCCGAACCAATTATAAGCAATTAGCACAACCTCAATTACCGCAGGAGATGCAGCTAATGCAAGAACCAATTTCTTTATTGGTTTTGGTAATTTGCTGTAATTATCTGAATTTTTAGATTTTGCCAAATGAATGAGCCACAATAATATACCCGAGATTATGATGGGAAGCCAAATTTTAAGCCATTGTTTAGGACTTGTATCTATTGTTTGGAAATGCCAATTTCCCTTTTTGTCTACAAATATACCTAGCCGCAGAAAAGATACAATAATTGCTGCAAGTAACCCAATAGGAGTAGGGTGATGCGCAATATCTTCAAGATGATGAAGTCTGGAACTGCTAATTCCAGTTGCTTTCCAAATGTTATCTTGATCAACATGGAATTTGCCTTCTAAAAAACTAATAGCACCTTTTAATCGCCCATCGCCACTATAACCATTCTTTTTTGCATAAGCTTCGATAAACTTATTTATATGTTTATGGCTGTCAGCTTTAAATTCCGCAAAATTAAACTCTCCAACAAAAAAAGAATCAATAAGAGCACATAAAACTCCACTACTAACCGCAACAAGATTATCAAATCCGTCTGTATGATTTGTTAGTTTGTCAATATCCTTATTGATTTATCAATCAAATTTTGCACATTAGAAATTCGACTATTGATATCAGAGAGACTTTCTTCAATTATAGCCCGTTGGTTACTTAATTTTTCATCAATAAGAGAAACTACAGAATATTCCACCTGCGTTTCGTCACTATCTAATTTAAAATTGATAAGATCTTTCATTTATAGTATACATTTTGAAATATGTTACAGTATATTTATTGCAAAATTAATCATTTAATTGGATTGTTGAATCTTGTATAACTAAAATTACAGCTTGAATCCTCTACTTTTCCTCGATTCTTTTGCTTTATTGCGTAAAACTTGCTGTAATCTCTCCATTTGCTCTTTGAACCATTCACCTATCGGCTGCTTGTTTATGGTCAATACAAGTTTGTCTTCATCGGTCGGATTCCTCTCCACCTTGAAGATGCCATTTCTGACTTCAAACATTCTCCTATGTCCCTCGGAATAAACATTTCCATTGCAGTGGATGGCTTCTTTCTTTACCAAAAGGCAATCCACCGTATCCTTGTTTAGCCCAATGGTTGTGCATAGTTTTTCCATACTCAATATTTCTTTGAACATAGGAAACCATTTGAATGCCTTTTCAAGCAGAGTATTCAGTCGTGATATTTCCTGGTCTTTGGCTTCGAGTTCTTGGCTGTGTATTCTATGATGATTGTGTATCTGCTTGTTATGGAGTTCTTGCATCCGTTGGATTTGAATGTTTAGTTTATCAATACTTTTGTCACGAGTAGCTATCTCCTGATACAACTCTTTAATGCTATGTTCCAGCTCTTTCAATTTTCCACTTCCGAAAAGAGAACCAACACCGCTTGCTATAGCAGTAGCAACATTAGTGGCGGCGCTTTTGAGTCTATCGGTGCGTATTTCAGATTTTATCTGTTTGAGTTCCAGCTTGGCAAGTTTTACTTGATATTCCTTATCCTGCTTGGCAGCGTCTATGCGTTGCAATTCGGATTTCTGTTTCGCTATAATGAAGTCGTTTCGTTCCAAATGTTCCTTGCTTGTCTGCCTTTTCGAGATTCCCCTCTGCATTTCCAAACACTCAGCCAAAACGGTCTGCATTTCGCACATGGCTTTCTCGTTCAGTTTGCATGACTTGCCTGTTTCGTGGTCCATCCAGTCCCAAACGATATGCGCATGAAGATTGGGCTTCCAAGTGGCAATGTCTTGGGGATTGCTGTAATGCCCCTCATCACGGTGGATAAACACTTGCAGGGGTGTGATACCCCAGCGTTCCTTGCACACCTCACAAAAATGTCGCAACTGTTCCATAGTGGTGTCTTCCTTGATTACCACTACACCCTCTTTGAGCGGAGTGCTGCCACGGACAACGGTCACCTTTCCGGTCTTCTTGTTCACTCGCTCACGGTCTTTGGTCTGCATCGCCCGACCTGTCTTTTCCTTGACCATCGCAGCTATCTGATTGTAGCGTTCTTTGAGCGATGTGCTGCCCAAATCAGATGCTACCCACATTTCGTTGTTCGCCATCAGGTCGGTGCGTATGTATAGCCTTTCCTTGTTGATACGGGCAAGATATTCTGCTTTCCGCCTGTTGTGTTCTTCGCTGCTGCCGATGTTGCAAGGCTTGATATTGATGGATGTCTTCTGTGTCATAAGCTTACTTTATTCGGGTTTCACAATGGGTTCTTAGGGCAGAGCCATAAGCCCCTCGGGAGAGCCCACAACTACTTCAAGCGAAGCGTGTAGTTATAGTAGGCTATAACAGAGCAGGCTTTCTGTTCATGCCTACCGTAAGTCCTCACCTGCAAATACCACCAGCCGGGTAGTTGCTTTCAACCGGGAAAGGGTACGTTCTCCATATTTCTCCGCCAGTTGTTCCTTGGTGCAATTGGTATTCGTGATAAGGAATTTGCCCTTGCGCTCGCAATCGTCCACGAAATCAGGGAACACATTGAAATGGTTGCCATACTCTTGGTACGGTTCTTCTCGCCCTATATCATCAATAACAAGCAGTTGCTTCTGCATCACTTCGCTATAATGGTGATTCATCTCACGTGCCAGACAAATGGTGAATATCCTACGGAAATAATGTTGCATAATGCAGGGAAGAATCTGTAAGCAGATAGTAGTCTTTCCCCTGCCACAATTGCCCATACAGAACAAGCCGAGACCTTTATTGTCGGTCAGCCAATCTGCCACTTCATCGTATTCGGATTGCCACCAGTAGCTATCCCCCAAGAAATATTTCAGTCCTGCATCCAACACCTCTTTAGCGTTAAGCAAACGGATATGCAACCGTTGGGGATACAGGTTTATCTTCCGTTCTGCAAAATTGCGTACGGCTGCGCTGTAATCTATCATGTCGTTTGAATTTGTATTTACCATCCTGATATGTTTTTGAATTTATCCGGGCTGTTGTCCGTCAACTTAACTCCTACTCTTTGAGAAGACAAAGATTCCTGCCTGTTGCCTTTGTTGTTTTCTTTTTTCAGCAGCCAATTCACAAAATGTTTTTGCGCATCGGTCACAGACTTGGATTTCGTTCCGTTGGTTTGCAGGAAAAGAAAGAACTCTTCCACTTTCTCCCTTATGTTTGCTGCATCCATTTTCAGCCCCAGTCTGCCCAAATACTCCTCTACATGATTCAACCACCCCTTGTCACCGCACAAGATATTTTGCAAACTATCCAAAGGCAAGAGTTTTCCCTTAGGAATAATAGATATATTGTCTTTTGTCTTATATGTCTTTATAATAGTTCCATCTTGTGTCACGTTTGGTGTTCCGTCCTGTGTTCCATTTTGTACGATTCGCTCGTCAGGCTTTATCAATAAAGTATAACCGGGAACAGCGGATTCATTCTTTCCCTCTTGGTAAGTGATGAGTCCGCGCTCCTGCAAACTTTCCCGTAATCGGCAAAGGGTTTGACGGCTTATGCCGAGGTTGTTGGTGATTCTTAGGGTGCTGCATCCGAATGGATTGCGCCAATACAGACGGTTACACTCTTCCAAAAGGAAGAAGTACAGTTGCGTTTCTCTTGCCGAAAACATCCGTACTTCGTTTTCCTTCCAAAAATGTTTCAGATACTCAAAGGCTCTTGCTTCCATACTATTTGCGATTGAGTAAAGCGGCATCCACCTCCAACTTGCTGAAATAAAGATGCTTGGCATTCAGATGATAGGGAAGTTGTTTACGCTGGCAGCGTTTGCGTACTGCATCGACCGACAAGCCCAGATATTCCGCTACCTGCTTCACATTCATCACCACATCGGTGTGTCTCTCCATACGATGAATCACATCGTTCACTACTTTGATATAGTTTTCCTGTTTCATGATCGTTTTTTTAAGTGAATCTTCTCCCGATTGCGGTATCTTCAATCAGGAAGCGACACAAAAGTACAGGGCAGGTCATGCAGAATACAAAATACCCAACACTTTTCTCCAAATACTTAACTCGTATTATAAGAAAAATCTACTTCATACTCGTTTTTCATACTCGAATGACACGTTTTCATTACCAAGTGACCAAAAATGTAACAATTAGAAGTCTTTGATTCTATTAAAAAAACAGAGTAACAAGAGAAAATAGCCCCATAGAATGAACTTAAATTCAAAAAGAAATGCTACTTTTGCAGGCAAGACGGGTGAAGAGTACCCTCTGTGTGAGTTTATAAATCTGTGTTACCGCATTGTGTTACTCACTCAAATTGAACGCTATAACAAAACATCGGAAGACTCTGATACAGAAAAGATAACGCTTGATATTTAGCGATAAAAAAGGGCTAATTTCAAATACCAAGCGGATCACTTGAAAGTCAGAGAGTTACATCAAAGTAGCTCTCTTTTTTTATACCCAATTTGCGTAGGTTTACATGGTTCAGTTAAATAATTGTGGATCAATCTGAAAACCCTGTGGGTGTTTCATGTAGATTATCAAAATAGTATTATCTTTGCGTATTAGACTAAATTAGTAGTGTATCAACAAATCTCCAAACTCAAGAATAAACAGAACATTCATTGAAGGTGAAACCATACACAGCTAATAGAGTTATTGCCATTAATAACAATCAAAAAATCGAACAGTAAATACATTATCTAAACAACATATGTTCAAAGAATATATAAATAAACAGTTTACATCATATCAAAATGCTGTTGAATACTATACTATTAATCCTGACTGCATAATTAATATTGAGAAATTTGTAATGAATGAAATTCGTCATTTTATTGATTTACATCTTCCCGAAATTAAAAGAGATTATGATGAGGCATCGTATTTGTATCCCTTTTGGAAAAACTATCCTCCCCTTGATCGTGGACGAGCTCCTATTGGAGACCAATATCCTTGGATTGAGGTTGGAGAACAGGTCTTTGGTAATAAACTATCCCGTTATTTCGCGTCAAATTTTGGAATCAAAGACTCTGGATTGCCTTCTGGTTCTGATGATAGATGTATTATATCTAGTGAACGAATAAAAAAAGATCTTAGTATTACTGATTCTGTTTGGGTTTTCATTGATATTAAATCTGCTGGACCTCGTGATGATTTCAACCATGCTGTTATGTCGCCATATCAAGTTTCCGGTTCTGGAGATTGGAACCAAACGGAGGATGGAGTTTCCAATAATCCTATTTTAGCATATGGTAAAATGGCATCACATGATTTTCGATGTTCTCTTTCACCTGTTTATGTTTTAAGTGATGGAACAATAGCTCCTTTAGTTACATTTGTTATTAAGCCTGTATATAAAATGCTTTATAATGGGAATGAAACAATCGGGCAACCACTTGAAAAGATTAAAATCGCATGTATTCCTAATGGTTTACTGCTGACCCATAATCCTAATTATTTAGGGAAATATCCTGGATTGTTTTTCCCGGGAAAAGATGATAAAAGCAAGGATGCAAGGAAAATTCGTGCACGAGTTTCTTTTGATATTCTTAAAAAAATTGACTCGTGGCGTGTTGAAGAAATTTATGTTTGAAGGAATTTATGAGCACTCTACAAATTAATACGGTTTATACAGGAGATTCTTGCGAATTGATGAAGAATATCAAGCCAGAGTCTCTTTCACTTTCTTTTTGGTCTCCCCCCTATTTTCTTGGCAAAGATTATGAAAAGGATGCTTCATATGAATCTTGGCAGTCTTTGCTAAAGACTGTTATATCCCTCCACTATAATGTATTAAAGCCTGGTGGTTTTCTTGTTATTAATATTGCAGATATACTTTCTTTCCAAGACGAAAATATGCCACGTATTATGGGACTTAATCCTTCCAATCGAAAATGTGCTGTTACAAAAGAAATGATTCTTAAAGTAAAAGAGGAACATCCTGAATTTAATAGAAGGCAGATTGCAACTGTATTAAAATGCAGTGAACAAACTATTGACCGAAGATTAAATGGGAATAATATTCGTGGCGGACGATATGCAACAGGAACTCATGTAAAACTTGTAGGTGGTAATCTTGAACAATATGCATATGAAGCAGGATTATTTCTTTATGACAAACGTATATGGAAAAAAGATCCGGCTTGGGCAAATAGCAAATGGACCACAAATACTTTAAAGGCCGTTAGTGAAACCGAAGATTTATATATTTTCTGGAAGCCTGGTGAATATTTAGTAAATCGGGATAGGTTATCGTCTACAGAATGGAAAGAATGGGGACATCGACAAATATGGGAAATTCCAAGTGTACGTGCAAATAACATACATCCAGCGATGTTTCCAATAGAATTGGCCCGACGAGTCATACGCTTATTTACAGATGAAGGTGATACAGTACTAGATCCATTTCTTGGCAGTGGAACTACAGCTATCGCTGCAATAGAAACGAAAAGAAACTTCATAGGTATCGAAATGATGAAAAAATATGCAGAACTTGCTATTGCAAATATAGAAAAAGCTAAAGTAATATACCAGAACAATCGATGATTTTAAATATTAGCTATCATTTTTAATGATATATCAAATACTGAAAGTTTATAGAATCTTGTTTTGTCTGTACGAAAACTATCTTTGCTTTCGCATGCTCCATGAACAAACTACAGCAAAAGCATGTAGCAAATTAGTGGGACAATTCATGGGATATGCTTGAAGCAAAAGACATAAAGCTCTAAATATCAACACAATAACTTAGCAAAGAAAATCCTAAGCAGATCACTGAAAGACAAGTCAAAACAATACTTTAAGAAAACAACTCCTGCAATACCTTGATATTGTAGGAGTTGTTTTCTTTGTATAGTGTCCGTGACCAAAGACACGATAATTTAAGAGAACTTAAAACTCATAAGCCGACTATGGCACTATAACACAATGTTATAAAGATAACCTAATACAATAATAAATAAGGTTATCAATCCAAAGAAAATACCAATCAGCCGCCAAGTCATTACTTTTTTCAACAGCGTAGCTTCGGGCAGTGATAGCCCAACAACCGCCATCATAAAAGCAATTGCCGTTCCTATAGGAATGCCCTTAGCTACAAAAACTTCAATCACCGGCACTATTCCGGCAGCATTGGCATACATTGGAACGGCCAACACAACTGATAAAGGAACAGCAAACCAGTTATCCTTAGACATATATTGTTCAAAAAATCCTTCCGGCACATAACCGTGCATAAACGCACCAATGCCAATGCCGATAAGGATATACAGAAGTACCCCTCTGACAATCCCCCAGGCTTCTTGCATAATAATCGGCAATCGTCTAAAGAACGGAGTATGCTCTTTTTCCCATGCTCCAGAGTCGGACGTTGAATTTTGCTGTATTTGTTTTACCCAATCACTCAAATAAGGCTCCAATTTCATCTTACCCAAAATAAGTCCGCCTGTCATACCCAACAGAATACCACTAATCACATAGATAAAGGTAATGCGTAACCCAAAAGTACCAATAAACATAGCAACGGCAACCTCATTCACCAAAGGCGAAGTTATCAGATAGGCAAATGTTACTCCCAAAGGAATACCCCCTTTCACAAATCCGATAAACAGCGGTATGGAGGAACAGGAACAGAACGGGGTAATAGCACCAAATAAGGCGGCAAAGAAATATTGCAATCCATATAATTTGCGGGAAGTCAAATAATTGCGCAAACGTTCTATCGGGAAATAGGCATTAATAACACCCATTATCACGCTGATAAAAAATAATAATATCAAAATCTTTATCGTATCATAAAAGAAGAAGTTAACAGCTTCTCCTAAAGCTGTTGAAGCATCCAACCCGAAGATGTCATACACCAGCCAATCAGCAAATCTTTGTATCATAACCTTATTGTTATTTGTAATAACACGAACAACCTGTCTAAGAAATTAGCGGCTACAAGCACATTCAGGCAATTCTTGTTTTTTTATCTCCGTAATGTAGAACTTGGTAAATTCATTCTTGATTTCATTACGCACTCTTTCAAATTCACTTTTGATAAAGTCAATTGTTCCTATTGCTTCCGAGGGGTCGTCAAAACCAATATGCAACCGTTTCCCTACATTACCTGCAAAAGCAGGGCATGTTTCATTAGCATTACCACATACGGTTATCACATAATCCCATGTGTCACTTAAATAAGTTGCCACATCGGTAGGAATATGCCTACTTATGTCAATACCAACTTCTGCCATTGCTTCAACAGCCCAAGGATTAACTTTCTCTGCCGGATGCGTACCAGCCGAAAGCACTTGTATATTCTTATCAAACGATTGCAGGAAGCCATGCGCCATTTGACTGCGGCAACTATTTCCTGTACATAAAATCAAAATCCTCATATTATACCCCAATTTATCAATCCATAATAAATGCCTACCAAGAGAAACAGTATAGCTACCACATAATTGAACCACTTCTGAAAAGTCTGCACCCGATTATAAAACTTTCCTATCCCTGCTACACTGTATGCCAAGATCCAAGCAACAAGCATAACCGGAAGCCCTGTTGCCAATGCAAAAATGACAGGCAACAAATACCCCTCACTTTCCATAGCCGACATGGGAATAAGCATACCAAAATAGAATAGCCCACTGGTAGGACAAAATGCCATGGCAAACAATATCCCCAGCAACAAGCTGCCCCATGAGCCTTTTAGTTTTTCTGTCTTTTCAGTAGCGGAAAATCCGAACCTGGGTAATTGCAATTTATCGCCGAATAGCATAAACAACCCTATCAACACCAAAGCAGGAGCAAGCAGCAGTTCTCCCCATTCGCTGATACCTTTTTGTATGGCAAACATATCCGCACCTTTTCGGAGTATTGCGATAAGTATTGCGCCTAATGCGGAATAAGCCAATACACGCCCTAAAGTGTATAGAATACCATTTGTAAATATCCGGTTGCGGTTATCTATATCCTTACTGATAAATCCGATAGCGGTAATGTTGGTAGCCAATGGACAAGGACTTACAGCAGTCAGCAGACCTAGCAGAAAAGCGGTAATAACAGGTATTTCACTATTATCCAACCATGTTTGTAAGTGTTCCATAAAACTGCGTTATTTTAGCAACTGATTGATTTTCTGCTTTAATTCTTTCTTGAATGCCACTGTATTGTTTCGGGCATTTTGAAAGCCGAAGCGTGTCATATCGTTACGTTCTTCTTTGCCGTTCTTCCATTTATTAACATAAAGAGATGACCAGCTTACACGATATTTCTCTGCCAGCTTTTCACCTTCAGGAGTTGAAATATCTATTTCCTTGAAACGAAGTTTGCCATTTTTGACCAATTCCGCCAAATCTGTATCAACTACTTCTTTCGTGTGTTTCTCAATGGCTTTACAAGTCACACAACGTTGTTTCCCATGAAAATAAAGAACTTCCACATAGGTATCTGTCGCAACCTGAGCCATTCCCCAAATAGAAAACAAGCAAGCAATAGTAAGGAACAAAAAGCGTTTCATCACAATCTGATTTACTTGGTTAATACTTCTTTTACCTCTTTGGCTGAAAGTTTGCCTTTTGCCACTACTTTACCATCTACTACAAGAGCCGGAAGTGTCATTACATTGTATTCCATAATCTTCATCAAATCTTCCTCTTTGGTAACTACCGCCTCCAAAGACAATTCTTTTACTACTTGCTCAACTGTGGCATACAAGGCTTTGCAACCTGCGCAACCTGTTCCTAAGACTTTAATTTCCATAATCTATAAATTTATCACATTAAACGTAATTCGCAAAACAACGAACGTCAAGATTAAAAAAAGGGGACTATCAGCAACACTCCCCCGATTTACAGATACATTGCCCGAAAAACTCCTTAAAGAGTTCACGAGCCAGCTGCCAATTCTCCCGGTTGATGCAATATTTCACTTTAGGCGTTTCCACCTCTCCTTGTATAAGTCCGGCATCTTTCAACTCTTTCAAATGTTGGGACACCGTTGCTTTAGCGATAGGGAGCTCTTCGTGAATATCCCCAAAATAACACGCTTTCTGCTTTGCCAAAAAGTGCATAATGGCAATCCGGGCAGGATGTCCCAATGCTTTGGCAAATCTTGCCAACTGCTCTTGCGTAACTGTATAGTCTTTCTTTTCTTCCATATTTTGTATATCGTTCGCAAATATACGAACAATATTAAAAGAAACAAATTCCATTATGCTTTTTCTCATTTTTTTCCCCTTTAATCACTTGGTGACAAAGCTCCGGTAGCCTTCAGATATTCCACATAACTCAAATAGAGTCGAAAATGAGTGTCCACTTGTGTACTATAGGCCTGTTGCCATAAAGTTTGAGCTTCAAGATAATCTGATAAAGTTTCCAAGCCCACTTCATACTGCTTCTTGCTGACCCTCATGTTCTCTTCCGCTTGTTGAAGGGAACGGTCGGAAAGTTCACTTTCCAAACGGGCCTCATCCAGATTGTTGACCGCCAAAGTCAGCTCCAACAGCATTTTCTCATTCATATCAGCCTGTTCCAAGCGAGTCTGTTCCAACTTAGCTTTGGCGGCACGCACTTTATTGATACGTTCGCCAAAGTGAAAAAGAGGGACACTGACATTCAGCAAGACAGAGAATCCTCCTTTATACAAGAATGTTTCATCATTCACTTCCAAACCGTGAATATAATTATATGAGCCTTTAACGCCAACCTTAGGCAACAGTTCGCTACGGTTCAATTTCACTTGCTGTTTTGCCATGTCTACTTGTTTGTTCAAGATACCATATTCGGGACGAGCTGTAATGTCTGACACCTGCATCATCATATCCTCTTTTACCTCAGGATAGTCTCCCGAAACCTGTATATCGGCTATCAAAGGTTTTCCTATGAAATGACACAAATTCATTGTCGCCAGACGCAATGCATTCTCCGCTTTTCGCATATTGAGTTCGCTTTCATTCAATTTCACCTGCACTTTCAACACATCATTTTGAGGCTTTAACCCATGACGGTATGCACTCCCCACATTCTTATGCAACTCGGTCAGCACGGCATGATACTTATCAGCCACTTTCTTCATTTCCCTTGCTTTAACCACTTGGGCATACGCCTTATCTGTATTTAAAATAACGGTAGTAGCGGTCAAGGTTTCGTTCATCTGTGCCATCTCCTTACCCAATACAGACATTTTATAGGCTGCCGTAATCTTTCCTCCCATGTAGAGGGGTTGTTCAACTTCCACGCCACCCATATAGACAAGCCCGATTTTATACTTTAAATCAATTCCCGGGAAATAGGCAAAACCACCATTCGGCAGAAATTGGCCGGATGCATTGGGCATAAATACCGGCAGATTTCCTCCTGCTATGCCATAATGTCCGTCGGCGCTGCTATATATACCGGTTCCACCCGCTGTAATATTCGGGAAAAAGTTTCCTTTATAACTTTTGACCATATATCGTGCACTTTCCGTCTGCCGGGCAGAAGCTGCTATTTCTTTATTGTATCGAAGAGCCATCTCACGGCATTGCTCCAAACTCAATACTTCTTGAGAAAAAAGAGGCAATGAGCAAATCAAAGCACCAATCAGAATAGATATCTTTTTCATTTGTCTGTCTGTTTTATATGAAAAAATAATGCATAAAGAACAGGAATAAACAGTAATGTTATGAGTGTACCAAACAGTAATCCTCCCATGATGGCGGCTGCCAATGAACCAAACATAGCATCTGTCAGTAGAGGAATCATGCCCAGAATAGTAGTCAGAGAAGCCATCATCACTGGGCGCAAACGACTTTGCGAACTATCGATTAATGCTGTCATCGGTTCAACTCCCCGGCCTATCTGCAACGTTATTTCATCCATCAGTACAATACCATTTTTAATCAGCATACCTATCAATCCCAGCGTCCCTACTATCGCAACAAAGTTAAATGTCTTTCCGGTGAGTAGCATGACTGCTACCACTCCCACAAAAACAAGAGGAATACAACAGAAAATAATAATCGGTTTACGATAATCCTTAAACAGCATAATCAAGATAGCAATCATCAGGATAACAGCTAATGGAAAATTCTTAAACAAATATTTCATAGAATCCGTACTGGCTATCTTTTCTCCCTGCCAACACAATGTATAACCTTCGGGTAAAGGAATGTTCTCTATCTGCGAAGCAACGGCCAATCGTGCCTGTTCGGTTTCAAGTCCCGGAGCCGGAGAACACTGCACACGCTGACTTCTTTGTCCGTTATAGCGCGGCACCACAGGGTCCTCCCATCTGACGTCTACCCCTTTGCTGATTTGTTTCAATGGAGTGCTACCCATGATTCCTTCCACAAGTTCTTCTTTTGACAGTGTACCCGCTTTTAGTTTTACCATCATTTCTTCATTCAGCAGGCCATTGAGCGAAGGCAGGGAAGAGAACACCTGCGTATTACCCAAGTCTTCTATCGGGTCGCCTTCCTCATTCAGACATTTCAGATAAATTGTATTGGCATGGATTCCCTCATAGAATGAACCGATAGGGATTCCACCGGTAGCAGTCAGCAGCGAAAGGCTGACATCATTACGGCTCAGTCCTAAAGCGCGCGCAGCCGGCTGGTCGTATTCTATAGTCAGCACCGGGACTTGCGGTTCCCAGTCTGTTGTCACAAGACGTACCTCGGGGGTATTCTCCATAATATGGCGTGCACTGTCTGCCAAACGATGCAATACTGCCGGGTCAGGCCCCATAAACTGCGCCTCGATAGGGTATTTCTTGAACATCAGATTATAACGCTTCAAATTGACATAAGCATCAGGATATGCCCGTGACAGATAAGACTGAATCTCATCCATATTCTCCACCAGTTCTTCCGGTGAAGTAAAATCCACAATCAATTCCCCATAAGACAAAGAAGGATTGGCGATACTCCGTACCAAATTATAACGTCCGGGAGTTCCGCCAACAGAAGTTGTAACATGGGTTATTTCCTCCCTGCCCTTCAAATATGCCTCGATTTCCTGCAAATCACGGACAACTTGTGTAGAATTAGTTCCTTCGGGCAGTTTATACTCCATATAAAGCTGATTGTAGACCATATCAGGAAAGAATCCCTGTCTCATATAACCATAGCCCCAAAGCGACAATCCCAACAAACCGACCATGGCAAATACAAAACTCCAACGATGAGCCAGGCCAAAGCGAAGGGCAGTCCTCAAATAAGCATAAACACGTCCTTTGTACACTCTGACATTCGCCTCCCCAGTCGTTTTCTCACTTTTCAGCCTCCGGTCCGCCATCAGGGGAACATGAATCAATGCCAATATCCAACTCAACAATAACGATACTGCCAATACAATGAAGAGGTCACGCGTATAGACTCCTGCCGTATCCGGTGACATATAAATAGGCAGAAAAGCAATGATGGCAATCAGAGTGGCCCCCAGCAATGGCATCACCGTTTGTTTCCCAATGGCTGTCATTGCCTCCATGCGGGACTTCCCAGACTTCAGGTCAACCAGAATACCGTCAATAATCACAATGGCATTATCCACCAACATCCCCATTGCCAGCACAAATGCCGCCAAAGACACACGCTGCATCGTGCCACCGGCAAACAGCAGGAACAAGAACGAGCCAAACACAGTTACTATCAGGCTTATTCCAATGATAACCCCACTTTTGAATCCCATTGCCAACATCAGAATGAGCACAACTATAATTACAGACTCTATTAAGTTGATAACAAATGTACCTAACGAATCCCCCACACGTTCCGGCTGATAAAACACTTTATGACACTCCACTCCTGCCGGCAAACGATTCTCTTTCAAATGTTCCAATTTCTTTGCTACCGCATTTCCCACCTTAATGATGTCCGTACCGCTGGAGGCCGCCACCAGCAATCCCAGTGCCTGTTCGCCATCATAAAACAATTCATTGCGGGTGGGCTTCTCATAACTTTTTTCTATTCGTGCGATATCACGCAGGCGCAACTGGTCATCATCATGCCCCTGAATCAGCATATTTCCAATATCGTCCACCGTTTTAAACTTATCATTGACCGTTACACGGATACGGTTATCTCCATTCTCATAGTATCCTGTATAGGTCGTTTTGTTCTGTCCGTTCAATGTGGCAAGCACTTCAGCAGGCTTCACTCCTAAATTTGCCATTCGATCCTGCAATAAAGAGATGTTGATACATTCCGGTCTTGTGCCGTAGAGCTCCACTCGGTCCACACCCTCCAAATCACTTACCTCCCTCTTGATAAGTTCTGCATAATCAGATAGTTCCCTGCCCGTCAGTCCGTCTCCGGTCAGAGCATAGAACATCCCATATACATTGCCGAAATCATCTTTCACCATCGGTGTACTTGCTCCCGGAGGGAGCAAAGCACAAGCATCACTCACCTTACGCCGCAACATATCCCAACATTGCTCCACATCCTCATCCTTAACCGTGCTCAACAATTCTATCTGAATAATAGACAAATCATTATAAGAATAACTCTCCACATTGTCTATATTGCCCATTGTACGAATCTTTTTTTCCAGCACATCCGTCACTTCCAATTCCACCTGATGTGCCGATGCTCCCGGATAAGTAGTGACCACCATAGCCAGTTTCACTTTAACTTCCGGGTCTTCCAGCTTACTCATCTCATAGCAAGAATAAACGCCCCCCAAAAGAAGCACAGCCACCAGAAAGTAAACCAAGTTCCGATTCTGAAAAGCCCATTTACTAATATCCATCACAGCAGCCCTCCTACATTAGTTGATGTAACTGGCGGTAAAGGTTTCACCGCTTCTCCGTCCTCTATGTGATGTGCCCCCGATGACACAACAAGTTCGCCCGGTTGCAATGCATCCGAAGTTATCACACTCCGTCCGTTGGTCAACAGCCTGAGTACAGTCACCTCACAGCTTCTTACCGTTCCTTTCGACGAATCATAAACAAACACCATTGCCTTTCCGTCTTTCCGCAAAACAGCCCCGCTCGATACAGACAAAGAACGAGTGTCACCTGCACTGCAGACAATAGTAACCATTGTATTCATTCCCGGAGAAGGAGAAGGACTGCCATCCGGAACAATTCTCAGTCTCATGGAATACAACTGATTAGCGTTTGCCTTAGGGGTAATGCTGATACATTCCAAAGGATAAATCTCACCCGGATAAATATCAAATGTAGCATGATAACGGTTGAACTGTGTGCGGCGGATATACTCTGCTGCCGGAAGGTTTATTTCCACCTCCGGCGCACCCAGACTAATCATCGAGATAACCGGCATCCCTGCCCCTACCGTTTCATGTTCATCAAACAAATGCTTTTGTACGAATCCGTCAAACGGAGCATAGAGACGCGTATATTCCAATTGGTCTTTGTGATGTTGATACTTAGCTGTTATCTGCTTCAGTCCATACACAGCCTTGTCATTGGCATTGGGTGTAGTGCCATTGTCCTTATAAAGGGCCATCACACGTTCAGCCTCAGCTTTGACCTGCTGATACTCGGCTTCAGTCGCTTCCAGTTGTATCCGATAATCAGTAGGGTCAAGCTGTGCCAACAACTGGCCTTTCCTCACCCGGGCTCCGTCTTCCACACATATTTTGCCTATCGTTCCGCTTACCCTAAAAGATAAGCTGACATCCTGAGCAGCTTTCACTTTTCCCGGAAATTGCAAAGTAGTTTGCCCTTCAGCAGAAAGGATTGTATCTATCTTCACTGTCTGCACTCTTTGAGTCTCTTTGGTATTATGACTGCAAGAAGCCGACATGACCATGAACGCACCTAATATAACAGGATAAAATAGTTTCATAGATTTAAGTTTTAGTGTTTTCCTGCAAATTTACCTTACTTAAATGAAGTAAAAAAGGTCTATATGCTAAATTAACTGTTCTATTTGTCAACTTCCCCCATAAATCAGCACAAAACAAGAAGAAAGCCCTTTCGATTTGCCTGTTCTATTTCACGCTTTTAAGTATAAATAATGCCGATATCTTGGTCATCTTTAGAATAATAGATACCTTTGCGACCTTAATTTCAAAAGCAATGAAAATCAATATAGCCAGGCATACTTATCTAACAATTCTTTTCATACTATCCCTTTCCTGTTGCGGAACAGTCCGTGCGCAAGAGGCAAGCAGCGATTCTATTGTAATCAGTTACCTGAAAGAATCAGGTATTCCCATCACCCAAAACAATCAACTGAAACTATTAAAAAGCGGACGTACCAAATTTATCGACCTCTTTGAAGAAATAAGGAAAGCCAAACATCACATCCATCTGGAATACTTTAACTTCCGCAATGACTCAATTGCCAATGCTCTGTTCGACTTATTGGGCGAAAAGGCAAAAGAAGGAGTGGAAGTACGAGCCATGTTCGATGCTTTCGGCAACCTGTCAAACAACAAGCCCCTGAAGAAAAAGCATCTGAAAGCCATCCGCAAGAAGGGAATTGAGATTGTGAAGTTTGATCCTTTCAAGTTTCCGTACATCAATCACGCCCTTCATCGCGACCATCGCAAAATAGTAGTAATAGACGGCAAAGTAGGCTATACCGGAGGGATGAATATAGCCAATTATTACATTAAAGGATTACCCGAAATAGGCGATTGGAGAGACATGCATGTCCGCATCGAAGGTGATGCCGTTAATAACCTTCAGGATATCTTCCTGACCATGTGGAACAAAAGTACCAAACAGCATATCGGAGGGCCGGCATATTATCCTTTGCGCAACGATTCCATTGACACAAGTGGCAAGAGTGTGGCGATAGTCGACCGGGTACCTCGGAAAACTCCCAAAATAATGCGCCGCATGTATGTCAAGTCGCTGGATGCCGCACAACATAAAGTGCAAATCGTGAATCCCTATTTCACCCCTACCCATAGCATAAAGAAAGCTATCAAGCGAGCTTTGAAACGTGGCGTAGAAGTGGAAATCATGATTCCGGGAAAATCAGATATTCCCTTTACCCCTGATGCGGCATTCTATACCTCAAACAAGCTCAGAAAAAAAGGAGCCGAAATCTATATCTACAACGGAGGGTTCCACCATTCCAAAATCATGATGGTAGACAGTTTGTTCTGTACCGTAGGCAGCACCAATTTAAATAGTCGGAGTTTGCGTTACGACTACGAGGTAAATGCTTTTATCTTTGACAAAGGAACAACCCATGAATTGAGCAACATGTTTGAAAACGACAAGAAAGACAGCACACTACTCACCAAAGAAGAATATAAAAAACGCTCCGGTTGGAAACGTTTTGTAGGCTGGTTTGCCAATCTGTTTACACCGTTCCTTTAAGCAGACCATAGTTTCATTCAGTTTTATCAGGTTGAAACGTTTCAACCTGATAAGGTTTTATTTACCCTCATGAAAACTGCAGTTCTGTGCCGATGATTTTTTCCCTACCACATGGTTTTCACATTATTATAAGGCAGAGATAAAATAAATCCCCTTTTCACCTCCTTAAACTACAATATTTTTCTTATTTTTGCCCAAATATGTAATTTTGCCGGAGAAGGCACAAGAGACGAGATATAAGAATGAGAGTAGTTGACTTAATAAAAAGTACCGATAAAACGGCTTTTTCTTTTGAGATATTGCCCCCGCTGAAAGGGACAGGCATTGAAAAGCTTTATAAGACGGTGGATACTTTGCGTGAATTTGATCCTAAATATATCAACATCACCACCCACCGCAGCGAATATGTATATAAAGACCTTGGAAATGGTCTCTACCAACGCGCACGGTTGCGTCGCCGTCCCGGAACGGTTGCGGTAGCCGCCGCACTACAAAATAAATACAATATCACAACTGTGCCGCATATCCTATGTAGCGGCTTTACCCGTGAGGATACGGAATATGTGCTGCTGGACTTGCAGTTTTTGGGTATTACCGACCTGTTGGTATTGCGTGGTGACAAAGCCAAGCACGAGTCTGCATTCGTTCCCGAAGGAAACGGATACAGTCATGCGCTGGAACTGGAAGGGCAGATTAATGATTTCAACAAGGGAGTATTCGTCGATGGTTCTCCCATCAAAGTGACAGGAACACCGTTCAGCTACGGAGTGGCCTGTTACCCCGAGAAACACGAGGAATCGCCCAACATGGAGCAGGATATTTATTGGTTGAAGAAAAAAGTGGAAGCCGGTGCTGAATATGCCGTAACACAAATGTTTTATGACAACCGTAAATACTTTGAGTTTGTGGAAAGAGTCCGTAAGGAAGGTATCAACATACCTATCATACCGGGAATCAAACCTTTCGGTAAGTTATCTCAATTGAGTATGATACCGAAAACGTTCAAGATTGATCTTCCGCAAGAATTGGCCTCGGAAGCCGTGAAATGCGAGACTGATGAAGAAGCGCGTGCCCTTGGCGTGGAATGGTGTATCCACCAATGCCGCGAATTGATAGCACACGGTGTGCCGAGTATCCATTTTTATACGGTAAGCGCCGTAGAAAGTGTAAAAGAAGTAGCAAAAGTAATATATTAATATAGACAGATGTTTTTTAAAGATGTAATAGGACAGGAAGAAGCAAAACAACGGCTCATTGCCGAGGTGAAGGAGGGAAGAATTCCCCACGCACAACTGATTTGCGGTCCCGAAGGCACAGGAAAGTTGCCTTTGGCAATAGCCTATGCCCGTTACATTTGTTGTGAGAACCGTGGAGAGCATGACGCTTGCGGCGTATGTCCCAGTTGTGCCAAGTTCAATAAACTGGCACATCCCGATTTTCATTTTGTTTTCCCTGTCATCAAGAAGAAAGCCGGAAAAGATACGGTGTGCGACGATTTCATCTCGGAATGGCGCCAGTTTGTGATGAACAACCCTTATTTCAGTCTTAACCATTGGTTAAAAGAAATGGGCGCTGAAAATCAACAGGCACAGATTTTTGTTAAAGAGAGCGACGAGATTATGCGCAAGCTCAGTTTGAAATCCAGTCAGGGAGGCTATAAGGTAATGATTATCTGGTTGCCCGAGAAGATGAATGTGGAATGTAGCAACAAGTTGCTCAAACTGTTGGAAGAGCCGCCGATGCAGACCGTTTTTCTCCTTGTGTCGGAAGAGCCGGACGCGCTTTTGCAAACGATTCAAAGCCGGACGCAACGGTTCAACATCCACGGTATCGACGAAGCAGAGATAGCCAAAGTGCTGCAAAGCAAATACGGATTGCAGACACAAGACGCCGATGATATTGCCCATCGCTCGGAAGGTAATTTCCTGAAAGCACTGGAAACCATTCACCTGAGCGAGGAAAACAAACTGTTCTTCGAACTGTTTGTCAGTCTGATGCGTCTGTCCTATCAGCGAAAGATACGCGACATGAAACGATGGAGTGAAGGAGTGGCAGGCATGGGACGCGAACGACAGAAAAACTTCCTTACTTATTGCCAGCGCATGATACGTGAAAACTTCATGTTCAATTTCCGCCAACACGACTTGGTGTATATGAGCAATGATGAACAAAACTTTTCCACTCGTTTCGCTCCGTTTGTCAATGAGCGTAATGTGATGGGAATTATGGAAGAACTAAGTGAAGCCCAGCAACATATAGAGCAGAATGTGAATGCCAAAATGGTGTTTTTTGATTTCTCGCTAAAAATGATTGTGCTGCTGGTGCAGAAATAACATATATATAACAACTATGGATAATGAGTTTAAATTGAAAAACGGAAGCGGCTGTTTGTATTGCAAAGGCTGCGGACGACAGGATAAACAACTGAATACCTACGACTGGCTGGCTGATATTCCCGGAAACGCCGAGGAACAGGAGATGGTCGAAGTTCAGTTCAAGAATACACGCAAGGGATATTTCAAGAACAGCAATAAGTTGAAGCTGGACAAAGGCGATATTGTTGCTGTAGAGGCAAGTCCCGGACATGACATCGGAGTAGTGACGCTGACCGGACGGCTTGTTCCGTTGCAAATGCGCAAGGCGAACCTGAAACCGGATGTCGAAATCAAACGTATCTACCGCAAAGTGAAACCGGTGGATATGGAGAAATATGAAGAAGCGAAAGCCAAAGAACATGATACGATGATTCGTTCGCGACAAATCGCGCTTAATCTGAATCTGAACATGAAGATTGGTGATGTGGAGTATCAGGGAGACGGCAACAAAGCCATTTTCTACTACATTGCCGACGAACGTGTTGACTTCCGCCAATTGATTAAGGTATTGGCGGAGACGTTCCGTGTACGCATCGAGATGAAACAAATCGGTGCACGGCAGGAAGCCGGGCGCATCGGAGGTATCGGTCCCTGCGGCCGCGAACTGTGTTGCGCTACATGGATGACAAACTTTGTCTCTGTTTCCACCAGTGCCGCCCGCTATCAGGATATTTCACTCAACCCGCAGAAGTTGGCAGGACAATGCGCCAAGCTGAAGTGCTGCCTCAACTATGAAGTAGATGCCTATGTGGAAGCACAGAAACGCCTGCCAAGCAAGGAAATCACACTGGAAACCATCGACGGCACTTTCTATTTCTTCAAGGCTGATATTCTGAAAGGTACCATCACCTACTCCACTGATAAAAACTTCATGGCAAATATCGTGACGATTCCCGCGCGACGCGCCTTTGAAATCATAAATATGAATAGACGTGGCGAAAAACCGGAAAGCTTGCTGGAAGCAGCCAAAAAGAATGAGCCGCAACAGCCTGTCGACTTAGTGGAACAGGAAAGCCTGACTCGTTTTGACAAACGTAAAGGCAATAATAACAACCGCAAGAAAAAGAGGAAAGGAGAGAGCAACGGCAATAACGAAGGTGCTACTACCAACGGCAACAAACCGCAGCAGCCCAGAGACAGTCAGCCGAAGGGAGAAGGTCGTCCGCCAAAAGCAGAAAACAGACCTCCCAAAGCAGAAAATAGACCTCCCAAAGGGGAAGGCCGTCCGCCAAGAGGCGAAGGCAGACCACCGCGTGAGAACAAAGAAAACAGACCTGAAGGAAGACGTAACCGTGAGGACGGACGTGAGCGCAACCGTAACAACCGACGTCCCGGTAATGGTGAGAACACCACTCCCACCAACAATAAAAACGGAAATAATAACGGTAACAATGCCCAGACTCCGAATGACAAACCCAAACCGCAAGCTCCTGTGGCCGACAAAGAATAAAATAGCCTGCCTGCCGATAGTATGTCTGCTATTGGCCGCATGTAACAGCAATACAGTTTATCACTCTTACCAATCCATCCCCACAATGGGATGGAGTAAGGGTGATACTCTTGTTTACACCCTCCCGACCTCAATACCCACAGGAACGTATAAGATGACTATCGGTATCCGACATCAGGAAAACTACCCTTATCGTGATTTATGGCTGGGTATCAGTCAAAGTGCAAAAGACACGCTCACCTATTCCACTGATACGCTGCAACTGTTCCTTGCCGACGAAACGGGAAACTGGAACGGAGACGGCCCCGGCGGATTGTATCAATTCACCCGGCTCTATACTCCTTCTTTTACAATCGCCCAAGACAGTGCTTCCAGAAGTATCCGTATCGTTCATATCATGACAGACAATCCACTGAAAGGAATCAGTGATGTCGGAATCCGTTTGGAAAAACCTTAATGGCTTCCTCGTGCCGAGTCAATGCGCAAGAACACAAAGAGTAGGATGGTAAAGCCCCACAAAGAAGAACCTCCATAACTGAAGAAAGGCAATGGAATACCAATCACCGGCGTTAATCCGAGTACCATTCCTATATTAATAAAGAGATGAAACAGGAAAATGCTCAGCACCGAGTAACCATATACACGCCCAAAACGTGTATGTTGTCTTTCAGAAATCACTATCAGCCTTAAAATTAAGGCCATAAAAAGCAGTAAAACAACGGCAGAGCCCAAGAAGCCTTCCTCTTCACCCACCGTACAAAAAATAAAGTCCGTATCCTGTTCGGGAACATATTTCAACTTTGTCTGTGTTCCATTCAAAAAACCCTTCCCCAACAGTCCGCCCGAACCGATTGCAATCTTGCTTTGGTTCACATTATATCCTGCCCCAGCCAAGTCCTCTTCCATTCCCAATACCACTTTGATACGCACTTGTTGATGGGGTTCGAGCACATTCTCAAACACATAGTCGGCAGAGAAAAGAAAACCCACAGAGCCAATGGCAAACAGGGCAATATAGAAATAATTACGCATACGCTCGCGCATGGAAAGAAATATAAGGTAGAAGACCAATGCCACACACAGTCCGTATTGGAACCACGTAATATCAAAAGGAATCACATAATAAGAAAAAAGTAATGCCAGTAGGGTACCTCCTGCACCAAAACCAAGAATATACCACACCACCGGCTTCTTTTTACAATAAGAATTAACCAGCAAAGCAGACAGCACGGTTATCAGCAACAAGACCGAAAACTCTCCAACCGATGTACAGTCATCCACCATCATCTCCTGACTGAAACGGATACCGACTACAAAATAAACCACGGCACAAATTCCGGCAAACAGAATGGAACCGGGCATTCCTTCTCTGTATAACATAAAGAAAAATGCCAGATAGACCAATGCAGAACCCGTTTCCCGCTGTAATACAATAAGCAGCATGGGCAACAATATCATTCCCACTACCGGAAGAGAATACTTCAACTTACTCATCGTAAACCCATAGACGTTCATAAACTTAGCCAAAGCCAAGGCTGTAGCAAACTTAGCAAACTCTGCCGGCTGCAAACTGACAGGGCCAAACTTAATCCATGAATAGGAACCTTTTGTATCCTCCGCCAGGAAGGGAGTGGCAAGCAACAGCAACATCATTGCCCCATAAAAGATATAGGCAAACATATCATAAAGCTTGTCTTCGAGCATCAACAAAATAAAGCCCAACCCCAATGAACAGGAAATCCACACCAACTGCTTGCCGGCACGCGTATCGAAGCTGAAGAAGTCCATCTCACCATAGTCATAACTAGCTCCGCATACACTGAACCATCCGAAGATAACCAATGCTAAATAGATACAAATAGTCATCCAGTCTATCGATTTCAACATGTTATCGCTCGTGTATGCCATAATCTATCCTCCTGTTTTGTATATCATTCGCTTTCACTTCACTGTCAGGCGACAATCCTCCTTTCAAATACTGTTCCATCATCAGTGCTCCGATAGGCACTCCATATACTGCACCAAATCCTCCATTCTCCACATAAACCGCAATGGCTATCTTCGGATTATTCATCGGAGCAAAGCCCATAAAAACAGAATGGTCTTTACCCCTGTTTTGTGCCGTACCGGTTTTACCGCAAACTTCTATGCCGGGAATATTGGCTCCCCGACATGTACCGCCCAATACAGCCGCACGCATACCTTGCACCACCGTTTCATAGTGTCGGCCACTCACTTTCGTATAATGTTTCGTGCTATACAACGTATCCAACGGTTCATCTTCCACCTCCTTCACCACATGAGGAGTAACATAGTAGCCACGATTGGCTATTGTCGCTCCCAAATTGGCTATCTGCAACGGAGTCAAAGTCACCTCTCCCTGCCCGATGGCAATACTGATGATAGTCAGTCCGTTCCAAGAGCCCCGATAATTCTTGTCATAATATTCAGCATTCGGAATCATTCCCCGCTTCTCTCCCGGAAGGTCTACACCCAACGGATATCCGAACCCCATCGAAACCATATAGTCACGCCAGGTAGACATCGCCTTCTGCACCGAACCGTATTTCTTCTTGGCTCCTATCATGTGATACAGTCCCCAACAGAAATAAGCATTACACGAAGTGGCAATAGCCGGAACCAATGCCAAAGGAGAACCGTGGGCATGGCAACCTACACGAAGACCCGCGTGTACAAATCCGTGATAACAGGAATAGGGTGTCTCGGGTACAATAATACCTTCCTCAAGAAAAGTGAGCGCCTGCGATGTCTTAAAAGTAGACCCCGGCGGAAACTGTCCCATAATAGCACGGTTCAATAGAGATTTCCAACTATCGCGCGCCAAATCCAAATGGTTTTTTCCTCGTTGGCGTCCCACCATCAGCCGAGGGTCGAAAGTGGGTGAAGACACCATACATAATATCTCCCCCGTTTCGGGTTCGATAGCGACAATACTTCCTATTTTCCCTTCCAAGAGTCGTTCGCCAAGCATCTGAAGCTCCACATCAATTCCCAATTTCAAATTCTTGCCCGGCACAGGAGTCTTATCATATTTTCCGTCCATATAACGTCCCTGAATACGCCCGCGAGCATCCCGAAGCAGTATTTCCACTCCTTTTTCTCCACGCAACTGTTTCTCGTAAGAGCGTTCCACCCCCTGTTTACCGATAAAATCACCACGCACATAATAATCATCCGCCTCTATATCCCGCTTGGAAACTTCAGCAATGTCACCTAAAACATGAGCGGCTGAATTATAATTATATTGTCGGATGGTGCGCCTTTGAATATAAAAGCCGGGAAATTTAAACAGCTTTTCCTGAAACACTCCACATTCTTCGGCAGACAGCTGGGTCATAAAAACCTGATGAGTATAAGGAGAATACCCCGGATTAGAACGACGGTCCCTTATTTCACGAATACGCCTTTTAAAGTATTCCGGAGTAATATTCAAGGTCTGACACAAGTCAAGTGTATCAAGATTTACCACTTCTTTCATCACCATGGTGACATCGTATGCCGGCTGGTTGTAAACCAATAATTTCCCATTACGGTCATACATCACACCGCGGCTAGGATATTGTGTCTTGTTCAGAAAAGCATTGCTGTCCGCATTCTTTTTATAGTCTTCGCTCATAATCTGCAAAGTGAAAAGACGTATCAGGTAAATCAGTACAATAACAACGACCGACCCACCAATCACATATTTCCGCTTCTCCAGATTATAATCTCTTTCCACTTATTTCTTCCTCCTTATTGCCTCTGCACATAATATACAAACAATTGTAATGGAGGCATCTGTCAATATTTTCAATAATAATACAGGCAGATTAAAGAACGAGAAAGTATCTATCACCAGCAAGATGGTACAAAACAAGAACGTACACAACAGAATATACCGGATGTAAGGAAAAATGCCCATACTCTTAACGCCCGGCTCAAAGTCTTCGGCACTGTCACGCAATGTCACCAGCCTGAGGATAGGCTCACGCATAAAAGCCAGTACCGTAGCTGCAGCAGCGTTCATACCGGGAGTGTTACTGAAAATATCGACAGACAATCCGAGCAAGAATGACCATACCATCAATGTATTACGGCTCACACCCGAATTATACTTCAAAATAAAATAAATAAAAAAGAAAGGAGTGGCATATCCATTTATATGCATACGATTTAACACCAGCACTTGCAACAGCACCAGCCCGACAAACCACTCTATTCTTTGCAGGTAAGTAATCATCAGTCCACTCTACTTATTCGTTTTAACCTGTTTCTCTAACTCCAACTGTTCTTCCTGCCCTTTCTTCGCAATGACACGGACGTCATTCAGACGAGCAAAATCAGTAAATAGCTTAACTCTCAACAAGTAAGACAGGCCATCATGACTATCGGCTATATCATCTACCGTCCCAACCGGAATTCCTGACGGAAACACGGCACTGTGTCCGCTTGTCACAATGGTATCTCCCAAAGAGAATAATGAATGACGGGGCATATCTTTCACATAAGCATACTCAGACGAGCCGCCGTCCCATTTCAAGAAGCCGAAGTAATCACTCTTCTTGATTTTACAGCTAATGCTGCTTTTCGAATTCAAAACAGGAATAACGATGGAGTGATGAGAAGAGGTAAGATAAACAATACCTACCACACCACTTCCGTTCACTACACCCATTTCACTGCGCACACCGTCTGCCGTTCCCTTGTTTATAGTAATATAATTATCGGCATGGGTAATGCTATTATTAATAACACTCGCCTTGAAGATGTCATATTCCTGCAAGGCTTCCTGCTTCATCTGTTCGATGCCACTGCTGTCTCCCGTCGCTTCCGTCAGGGTTTTACGGAGGCGTTCCACTTGCAGTTCCAGTTCTACATTTTTTTGTACCAATTCATCATTGATGGTTTTCAAATGAAAATATCCGGTGACATTATTGGCTGCATCATACACCGCACCGGCAAGCCGATTGGCAGAGGTAAAGAATGCACTTCCCTGATAACTGTTGAAACGGAATAATAAAGCAAAACTGATTACCTCCAGTAAAACAAAGAGGAACCAGTAATTGTACTTTAAAAAGAAATTCAGCAGATTTCTCATCTTTATTTCTTCATTAGTCTCTTATCGCATCAAGAATGAGAAACGGTCTACATTCTTCAGCGCAATGCCTGTACCTTTGGCAACACTCAGCAAAGGATCTTCGGCTATATGGAACGGAATATTAATCTTGTCGGTAAGACGTTTGTCCAAGCCACGTAATAAAGCACCGCCCCCTGCCAAATAAATACCATTCAACACGATATCGGCATACAGTTCTGGAGGAGTCTGCTCCAATGCGCTCAGGATGGCTGTTTCAATCTTGGCAATGCTCTTTTCCAAACAATGTGCCACCTCCTGATAATTGACAGGCACTTCCATAGGAAGGGCAGTAATACGGTTAGGACCACGGACAATATAATCTTCGGGAGCATCATCGCCTAAATCAGTCAATGCCGCACCTACATGGATTTTGATACGTTCCGCCATACGTTCACTCACCTTTACATTATGCTGACGGCTCATATATTCCTGAATATCGGCAGTCAGATCATCACCAGCAATACGAATAGAGTTGTTCGACACGATGCCGCCCAATGAAATAACAGCAATTTCGGTAGAACCTCCACCTATATCGACAATCATATTTCCTTCGGGTGCTTCCACATCGATACCAATACCGATAGCAGCAGCCATAGGTTCAAAAATCAAATAGACATCACGTCCGCCAGCATGCTCCGCACTATCGCGAACGGCACGGAGTTCGACTTCCGTACTTCCCGAAGGCACACCGATAACCATACGTAATGAAGGAGAGAAGAAACGATTGCCCATGTTTACCTTCTTAATCAAACCGCGCATCATTTGTTCGCAAGCGTTAAAGTCGGCAATCACACCATCACGCAAAGGACGTACTGTGCGAATATTCGGGTTCTCTTTCTCATACATCATTTTAGCCCGTTCGCCTACGGCAATCATCTTGTCAGTGCGACGGTCGAGTGCAACGACCGAAGGTTCGTCCACTACAATCTTTCCATTATTCAATATGATGGTATTGGCAGTGCCAAGGTCCATCGCAATCTCTTGTGTAAAGGAGAATAATCCCATAATTTTTATTTAGTTGACAGGTACAATGGGAGGATGTGTCAAAGCCGGAATCAGTTATCTTCCTTTTGACACACCCTCTCAAACTATTATATTAGTGTTTAAAATGACGGATTCCGGTAGTGACCATGGCTACTCCATGTTCATTGCAATACTGGAACGTCAATTCGTCTTTTACAGAGCCTCCCGGCTGGATAACAGCTTTCACACCTTCCTTGTCGGCGATTTCCACACAATCGGGGAAGGGGAAGAAAGCATCACTTGCCATTACTGCGCCATGCAGGTCAAATTCAAATGATTTGGCTTTTTCGATAGCTTGCTTCAGGGCATCCACACGTGAAGTCTGTCCAACACCGCTTGCCAGCAATTGTTTGTTTTTAGCCAAAACAATAGCATTGCTCTTACTGTTCTTCACTATCTTGTTGGCAAACAGCATATCTTCCACTTCGGCAGCCGTCGGAGCTTTCTCGCTTACCTGTTTCAAATCGGCAGCAGTTTCCACATCCAAGTCTCTCTCCTGAACCAACACACCGTTCAACAAAGAACGGAACTGTTTCTTAGGTAACTTAGCTTCCTTGCGTACCAAGATAATGCGATTTTTCTTCTGTCCCAGAATTTCCAATGCATCCACATCATAATCGGGAGCTATGATAACCTCAAAGAAAAGCTTGTTGATTTCTTCCGCCGTTTCCTTGTCAATCACTGCATTGGTAACCAATACACCACCGAAAGCTGAAACCGGATCGCCAGCCAAAGCATCCTTCCATGCTTCGAGAACGGTAGGACGTGAAGCCAGACCGCAGGCATTGTTATGTTTCAGAATAGCAAAAGTAATTTCATCGAATTCATCAATCAAATCAACGGCGGCATTAATATCCAGCAAGTTGTTGTAAGAGATTTCCTTTCCGTGAATTTGGTCAAACATAGCGTCCAAATTACCATAGAAATAACCTTTTTGATGCGGATTTTCACCATAACGAAGCTGCTTTTGATCTTCCACCGCACAACGGAAAGCAGAGCCTTCGCCACCGTCAAAGTAATTGAAGATAGCCGAATCATAATGAGATGAAACGGCAAACGCTTCCTTGGCAAACCAACGACGTTCTTCTTTTGAAGTAGTAGCGCCATGTTCCAGCAACATATCGCGGAACGGTTTGTATTGTGCCTGGCTAGCAATAATTACCACATCATTAAAGTTCTTTGCAGCAGCACGTATCAATGAGATACCGCCTATATCTATTTTCTCGATAATAGCCTGTTCCTCGGCACCGCTGGCAACAGTTGCCTCAAACGGATACAAATCAACGATAACCAAGTCTATTTCGGGAATTTCATATTTCTCAATCTGTTGCATATCCTGTTCCAGACCGCGACGGCACAGAATTCCTCCGAAAACTTTCGGATGCAGTGTCTTTACACGTCCGCCCAGAATAGAGGGATAAGTAGTCAGGTCTTCTACCGCTTTGCACGGGAAGCCCAGTGATTCAATAAACTGTCGTGTTCCGCCTGTTGAGAGGAACTCTACTCCTTCTTCGTGTAGTTTGGTAATAATCTCGTCCAAACCTTCCTTGTGATAAACCGATACCAATGCGGTTTTTATTCTCTTAGCCTCTGACATTTTTAATAGATTAAGTATTTGGGCTACAAAGGTATGAATTTTCAGTTTATATCTTCCACACAAAAAGGTGAAATATTATTTATCGACTCATATTTGTCCTAAAACTCGGATTGTAATACAAATGTAACATGTATGACATTCCATCATAACATGGCTCCCCTACTTTTGCGCCCATTAAAAATAGAGTGAACAAAATTTATGGAAACAATGTTTTTGGGAATCGTCGTATTCCTCTTTCTGCTGGCCATATTCGATTTGGTAGTAGGCGTCAGCAACGACGCAGTGAACTTCATGAACTCCGCAATCGGTGCCAAAGCCGCATCATTCAAGACCATCATCGTCATCGCCGCCCTCGGTATCTTTATTGGTGCTACGCTGAGCAATGGAATGATGGACATCGCGCGCCACGGCATCTTCCGCCCGGAGCAATTCTACTTTCAGGAACTGATGTGCATCTTCCTGGCCGTCATGGTGACGGATGTCGTCCTGCTGGACATTTTCAATTCTTTAGGAATGCCTACCTCCACTACCGTATCCATGGTATTCGAATTGTTGGGAGGTACTTTCGTCTTGGCCCTCATCAAGATAGCGGGAGACGAAACCGGCATGTTAGGCTTTGCCGACCTGCTGAATACGGAAAAAGCATTGTCCGTCATTTTGGGTATTTTCCTCTCGGTAGCCGTAGCCTTCTTCTTCGGCACATTGGTGCAATACCTCTCACGCCTTCTCTTTACTTTTAATTATACCAAGAAACTGAAATACACCATCGGTCTGTTTGGCGGTGTTGCCGTAACAGCCATTATCTATTTCATGCTGATAAAAGGACTGAAAGACTCTTCCTTTATGACCCCCGACAACAAACACTGGATTCAAGACAACACTCTGATGCTGGTAAGTTGCAGCTTTGTGTTCTTCACCGTTCTGATGCAAGTGCTGCACTGGTGTAAAATCAATGTGTTCAAGGTAGTCGTTATGCTGGGTACTTTTGCCCTTGCCATGGCCTTTGCCGGCAATGACCTGGTCAACTTCATTGGTGTGCCTTTGGCAGGTTTCTCTGCTTATACCGACTTTATGGCCAATGGCAACGGCAATCCGATGGGGTATCTGATGGATTCGCTGAATGGCCCCGCCACTACTCCATTCTTATTCTTGTTTCTGGCCGGTGCCATCATGGTGTACGCACTGATTACCTCGAAGAAAGCACAAAATGTAGTAAAAACATCAGTAGACCTTTCGCGTCAGGACGAAGGCGACGAAATGTTCGGTTCATCAGCCGTAGCACGTAGCATTGTCCGCTCCACCATGACTGCTTCGGAAAATATTGCCAAGATATTGCCCGACAACTTGAAACGCTGGGCCGACAACCGTTTTAGTAAGGATGTGATGATTATGGAGAACGGTGCGGCATTCGACTTGATACGTGCCTCTGTCAATTTGGTATTAGCCGGTCTGCTCATCGCGGTGGGAACTTCTTTAAAACTTCCCCTTTCCACCACTTACGTTACCTTTATGGTTGCCATGGGTAGCTCATTGGCCGACCGCGCATGGAGCCGTGACAGTGCTGTTTATCGCATCACCGGCGTTCTTTCCGTTATCGGCGGATGGTTCATCACTGCCGGAGCTGCCTTCACCATCTGTTTTGTAGTTACACTCATTATGTATTATGGTGGCACATTTGCTATGCTGGCTTTGATTGCACTCGCCATATTCCTGTTAGTACGCAGTAATATCAACTATAGCAAGAAACAGAAAGATAAAGGCAAAGACGATATATTCGCACGCCTCATTGCCAGCAAAGACAAAGAGGAACGTTGGACACTGCTCCGTCAGCACGTCAACAATACACTAGTGACCGAAATGGCATTTACCAACGAAACTTACCGTCAAATAACCGACGGATTCATCAATGAGAATCTGAAAGCGCTGCGTAAAGCCGTAAGTAATACCGACAGCCAGAAAAAAATGCTGAAAAAAATACGCCGCAAGGAAATCTTGGGTTTGCGCCGCATTGACAACTTTACCGCTATCGAGAAGAACACGTGGTTCCATTTGGGTAGTAATAGCTGTGAACAGATGCTCTACTGTCTGAAACGTATCTGCGACCCATGCAAGGAGCACGTAGACAACAAGTTCACTCCGCTGTCAGAACGCGCCACCAACGAGTTTATCCCCATCTGCAACGAAATGACCGCCCTGATGACCCGCGCCACAGAAGTGCTAGCCAATAAGGACTATACCCAAACCGATGCCCTGCTACGCGAAGGTTCTCTGCTGAAAAGTAAGATTTCTACCCTGCGCAAAGAGCAAATGGACCGCATACAGGAACGCGACGTAAATGTAAAAGCCTCTATGGTATACCTCAATGTGCTACAAGAATCACAGGAATTGGTATCCTGCTGGCGTCATTTGCTACGTGCAGACCGTATGTTCCAGACCGATTTGAAGAAATAATACGCCTATTCCTATAATAAATAATAAAATAGTGATAGCTTCTTTTCCTTATTTAAGGAGAAGAAGCTATCTTTGTCTCATCATAACCCTTGATTATTCATAATTATTACAATAACAATCTATGGAAAACCTCAATCAGATTATCAAGCAATTCCCCGAAGTGGGCGAAGTAAAAGAAGTAAAAGCACTGACATCAGGGCTTATCAACCAGACTTATTTAGTAAAAACTGTCGATCCTCAAGAAGCTGACTACGTATTACAGCGTATCAACCATCAGATATTTACAGACATCGACATGTTGCAGCACAACATCGAAGTGGTGACAGGCCACATCCGTAAAAAACTGGAAGCACAGGGCGAAACAGACATCGACCGCAAAGTGCTCCGTTTCCTTCCGGCTACCGATGGAAAAACATTTTATTATGACGGCGAAGGTTACTGGCGCGTATCAGTGTTCATTCCCCGTTCGCAGACGCTGGAAGCCGTAACTCCCGACTCTTCTTATTTGGCAGGTTTGAAATTCGGTGAATTCCAAGCAATGTTAGCCGACGTGCCCGAACAGTTAGGTGAAATTATTCCTGATTTCCACAACATGGAGTTCCGCATGAAACAATTGCGCGAAGCTGTTGCCGCCAATGCAGCAGGCAGACTGAGCGAAGTGCAGGACATCGTTGATGCCATTGAAAAAGATGCAAATGAAATGTGTAGTGCTGAACAGTTGTTCCGCGAAGGCAAACTTCCGAAACGCATCTGCCACTGTGATACCAAAGTCAGCAACATGTTATTTGATGAAAACGGTAAAGTGCTTTGCGTTATCGACCTCGATACTGTAATGCCCAGCTTTATCTTCTCTGATTTCGGCGACTTCCTGCGTTCAGCAGCCAATACAGGCAAGGAAGATGAAAAGGATTTAAACAATGTCCGTTTTAATATGGAAATTTTCAAGGCATTTGCCAAAGGATACATCGAATCAGCCCGTTCATTCCTGACTCCGGTTGAAGTTGAGATGTTGCCTTATGCAGCTACTTTGTTCCCATATATGCAGGCTGTACGTTTCTTGGCCGACTATATCAACGGTGATACGTATTACCAAACCAAGTATGAAGGTCACAATTTGGTACGCACAAAAGCCCAATATAAATTATATTTGGAAGCAAAAGCTGCCGTGCCCGAAATGAAGGCTTATATTGCAGGTCTGCTGTAATAGATATTTTTTCATGGAAATGTGTCAAAACACGGATAATACTGTCGTTTAGCTTGTAGGGGCGAGGTTCGCTCGCCCGAAAACTGTTTGCTTTGTGTATTCGGGCAGGCAAACCCTGCCCCTACAGCTGACAATTGGATAGGCCGGTTTAGTTTTGACACACTCCCATGTATAATCTTCACTAGCGTTTGGGAATATCCACAAACTTCTCACTCTTTCCTTTCAGATGTTCAGAGAAATAATCCACCAGTCTCCAATAGAAATATTCATTCATATCACCGAAGCCGTGGCGTTGTTGCGGTAAAATCAGCATATCAAAGCGTTTACCGGCACGTATTAGTGCGTCGACTACCCGGAGCGTATTTCCCGGATGCACATTGTTATCAATGTCACCGTGAATCAGCAGTAAATTGCCTTTCAGCTGTTTAGCAATCTGAGGATTGGTCGATATCTTATAAACAAAGGTAGTATCTCCCTTTTCGCTTACCACTTCCTTTACTCCGTGATGTGTTTCGCTCCACCAACGATTATAAATATTATTATCATGGTTTCCGGCACATGAAACGGCAACCTTAAAGAAGTCCGGATATTGGCACATGGCAGCCGTACTCATAAATCCGCCTCCTGAATGTCCATGAATACCCACCTTATCTATATCTATATAATTATAACGCATTGCCAACTGCTCGATAGCATATTTGTGGTCGGCCAAGGGGTAATCGCGCATATTGCCATATCCATAGTTATGATACCACTTGGAACGGCTTGGATGTCCGCCACGCTGCCCTACCGAAATGACAATAAAACCGGCTTGTGCCAATCGGTCTGTACGCGGAGTCATGCGGGTAAACGGATAAACCGTACCTTCGACCTGCGGACCCGGATAAACATAGTCTACAATAGGATATACCTTTGTAGAATCGAAATTAAACGGTTTATACATCACACCATAAAGGTCAGTCACCCCATCGGCTGCTTTCACCTTAAAAGGTTCCGGAAACTTGTAACCGGCAGCAAAGAGTTGCGAGAAATCACTTTCCTGAATCGTTATCACCTTGTTGCCGTTTGTATCCAGCAGGTCGGCACAAGGCACTGTGTTGACACGTGAAAAGTTGTCCACCACAAAACGCGCCTCATCATCCACTTCCACACGATGGAAATAATCTCCCTTCGACAGTTGTTTCAGTCCGCTACCATCCAAATTCACCCGATACAAGTGTTCATAATATGGATTTTCTTTCGGATTCATACCATTAGCCGTGAAATAAACGACACGCGCTTTATCGTCTACTTTCAATATTTCTTCCACATGCCAAGGCCCCTTCGTGATGCGGTTTTTCAAATTACCTTTGTCATCATATAAATAAAGATGCGCCCAACCGTCGCGCTCACTCCACTGAATCAGTTCCTTTCCATTGTTCAAAAGATGCAAAGGACGCGTTTCCTGATAGGTATTCATGCGTTCTTCAATAACAGGAACAATAGAATCCTGTCCTACAGTATAAGAACAAATATCTACCCGATGCAAGTCACGGCTTTTACGTGAAAGATAGAAACGGTTATTATCACCCAACCAAATCAAAGGCTGGTCTTCCATGTCACGCTGTTTCTGCAACCACGGACTGTAAGAGAGTCCCAAAGTCTGGTCTTTATAAGCACTCACCTTTATTTCCTTCCGGCTGTTGTCACTCATATCAAACAAATACAAATGATCTATCGGAGCTTCTTTTTCACCGGGCATCTGATATTTATAGGTTTCCAGCGTAGGACGCGGTTGTGCCATAGAGTTAATCACCCACAACTCTTTTACGGCCCGATCGTCGGAAACAGTCGTTGCAAAATGACGGGAGTCGGGCGACCACACCCCATACACCCTGCGACGCTTGCCATTACACAGCGTATCAGTGTTGAGCATGCTATAAGGAATACCGTAGCCAAAATCTTCCATACCGTCTTTAGTCAGTTGAATTTCGACAATAGTACTGTCCTTTTCATCCTTCTTTGCCTTCTCATAATCTTCACGGCTCATGCGATAAAGATTCAGGTCTTTGGCATAAACCACCGTCTTTCCGTCAGGAGAGATTGACCCCCATCTGATTTTCTTGGGTTCTTTTTCTTTATCTTTCAGATGAGTGAGCTTACGGGTAGGATAATCATAAGAAAAATAAAAGACTTCTTTTTCAGTCTTACCTTTTTTGTCTTTTTTCTCCTTATCCTCTTTGGGTTTGGCATCCTGGGAAGACACTACCTCAAAAGTAAAAGTACGGCCGTCTTCTTGAGCTTTCAAGTTCTTAATGGGAAGATGGCGCGCTTCAAAAGGGTCCTTTACTATTTCGGTCAGTTGCGAGGCCATTTCATCACGGTCGAAAAGCTGCTTCTTACTGCGTGCCGAAGGGTCTACCACATACCAAAAAGTACCTTCACTTGTTTTATACTGAAACCAGAAGCTGTTTCCTTTCTGAAACCAATGCGGGTCTACTACGGTAGAGAACAGCATGGTATTCAGTTTCTCCTGAGTAAATTTCTCCGCCTGTAAGTACTCGGGCAAACGTTCCTGTGCCTGCACTATGGGCGTGGTTGTACATAATCCACCTACCAACAAGGTGAACAATAGCATTTTCTTCATAATATTTATTTGTTATCGTGTTAGTTTCTTCTCTTTATACTCTGTAGGAGTCATACCGAAACGCTGTTTAAAACACTTGCTGAAATAACGGGGATCATTGATACCGACCATATAAGCTATCTGTGTCATATTATAATCGCCCGTCTCAATCAACTGAGCAGCGCGAGTGACTCTCATTTCCTTTATAAACTCAATAGGTGCCAAACCGGTCAGTGTTTTCAACTTCTTGAAAAAAACGGAACGGCTCACTGCCAGTTCTTTCACCAAGTCGTCTACCATCAATTCGCCATTATCCATGTTCTGCTCCATCAGTTCAGTCAGTTTATCCATAAATTTACGGTCATGGACAGACATTTCAGGCTGTTGCCGTTGCGGTTCTTCCGTTTCTTCGGACAAAGAAACGGCCTGCATTCCCATCATCTTCTCCCGATAGAGCTGCTGCAATTTATTCCGTCTTGCCAAGATATTCTCTACCCTTGCCTTCAGATAAGTCGCACTGAAAGGTTTGGTGATATAATCATCAGCTCCCTGTTCCATTCCCTGCAATTTGCTGTCGGTATCCGACTTGGCAGTCAGCAACACGACCGGGATATGGCTGGTAGACATATTTTCGCGTATCTCTTTGGTCATCGCTATGCCGTCCATCTCCGGCATCATAATATCACTGATGATGATATCCGGAACAAACTTCAATGCTTTTGCCAACCCTTCGGCACCGTTTGTTGCCTCTATTACATTGAACTCCGACAAGAAAATACTTCGCAAGAAAAACCGTAATTCCAAATTATCCTCCACCAGAAGCATGGTCTTATGTTCTCCCGGGTTAGTCACTTCGTCCTCTTCCGAAGAAGCAGTTCCACTGCCATCGGCAACCGTAGACACAGGACGCTCCGCCCCCATCTCTATATCATCGGAAATAATAAAATCCACATTCTCCGTGAAATGCTCTTTTCCTTTTAGAAATTCCACGGTGAAGCAACTGCCTTCGCCCTCCTTACTGTCGACACGGATGCTTGCCTGATGAAGCTCAACCAATTCTTTAACCAACGACAGTCCGATACCCGAACTTTGTTGGTTAAACAGATTCTTGTCCAGCAGATTCTCAAAACGCACAAAGAGGGAAGCCTTCTTGCTCTCAGAGATACCGATACCCTGATCTTGTACCCCTACAGCCACACTATTCTCATTCTCATGAATAAACAAAGTAATCATTTTACCTTGCGGCGTATATTTAAAGGCATTGGAAAGCAAATTGAAAACAATCTTCTCCAACTTATCCGTATCCACCCACAACTTTAAAGAAGGCTTTTCACTCTCAAAAAGGAAATCGATATGATGGTCTTCCGCCAAAGATTCAAAATTATCCATAAGTTGATGAACGAATGGCACGATATCTATCTGCTCGATGCGCAACCTCATCTTATTCTTCTGAATCTTTCTGAAGTCCAGAATCTGATTTACCAAGCGGAGCATACGGTCGGTATTTCGCTCCACTATCCGTAACTGCTCGCGTACATCATCGCTCAGGCCGGCTGTTTTCAATACATATTCCACCGGACCGGCAATCAGGGTCAAAGGCGTGCGCAGTTCATGAGAAATATTGGTAAAGAAACGCAGCTTTATATCCGACACCTGCTGTTCTACCGACACTTCATGTTTCAATCTGTAAATGGTGAACAAGATATAAACACCGGCAAGCAATATACAGAGAAAAGCCAACACATACAGCACCATAGCCCAGGGAGTCTCCCAAAACGACGGAAGGATAGTGAGCTGCATACTCCGTTCATTCTCCACCCAGACCCCGTCACTGTTGGTTGATTTCACCCAAAAGACATAATCCCCTTTCGGCAGGTTCGTATAGGTAGCCGTACGCTGTTTACCCACATAGTTCCATCCTTTGTCAAATCCTTCAAGCCGGTAAGCGTAACGGATATTTTCCGGATAAACCCAATCAAGTGCGGCAAAAGAAAATGTCACAATATTTTCTTTATGGGAAAGAACCAAATGCCCTGTATTGTTCAAAGCCTGCGGCAGGATGCCCCCTTCCACTCCGGGAGCAACTTCCTGATTCGATATTTTCAGTCCGGAAAACAAGACAGGCGGCACATAATCACTTTTACTGATTTCCTCGGGGTTAAAATAAACGACTCCGTTACTGGTCCCAAACAGCATAGTCCGCGAACTCAGATTGAGGGAAGTACTTTCTTCAAAACGCAGTTTATCACCAAAATCACGTTCGTTGTAATTTTCAAAGCGCTGTTCGGCAGGCAGGAACTTGCTCAATCCGCTTTCCGTGCTCATCCACAAGTTGCCGTTATCATCTTCTTCTATCGACAACAGGATATCCGACAGCAAGCCGTCCTGAATGGTATAAGATTTGAAGACTGCATTCCCCTGCTCATCCATGGAAACCAGTTGGTTAAGACCACCGCCAAAGGTAGCCACATAGACATTTCCGTCCCTTGTAGTGAGAATGCGATACACGTTGCTGCTACTCAAACAGTTCATATCACCCGGCACAGGAGCATAAAGATGAAATTTAATGGATTCCGGCTCTCTGAAATCTTCCTTAAAACACAAAGCTCCATCCGTGCCACTCACCCATATATTCCCTTTCCGGTCTGAAGTGATATGGCGTAACCTATAAAAACGGTCTGTCGGAAAGCCTTTCAGGTTATTGCGGTTGTTGATAAAGATATAGTTTCCTTCGGGGGTACGGTCGATGTAGTTAAGCCCGCCGCCGAAAGTAGCCACCCAGATGCGGCCATGCTTATCTTCGTGCAGCCAATAAGCACTGTTATGGCTCAGACTATAAATATCATCTTCATTATATTCAAAGCGGATTAACTTATATCCGCCCCCATCCGGTTGTGCCAGAACGACTCCTTTTCCCTTGGTAGCAATCCATATATTCCCTTTCGAATCCTGCATGATATGATAGGCCACCCCGCTCAGCGGCTGTCCGTTCTTTGCTATCATTCCCCCTTCAGTCAAATACCCCAAATAAGAGAGTTCATTGGTATATACTTCTATCTTACCGTCTCTTTTAGACATCCAGATGCGATGTTCACTATCCTCAAACAAGGCACGCACCGTATTGGAATTCAAGTCATAACTACGTCCGGCATGAGGATACAAATGAAACTGGCGCCCATAGAACGTTACCTTTTCCAGCCCTTTGGAGTGAGTGCTCAACCATAAATTGCCTTGCTTGTCCGAAAGCATGGAGTGCAGTTTATTGGAGAAACGCCATGCTGGTACATTCGGGTCATTATAAAACGGAAGCAACTTATCAGCCTGACGATCATACCATGACAACCCTCCGCCTTGCGGGTGCACCCACAAATTGCCATTCATATCCTCACAGATATGAAAAGCCGGATAAGACCGTTCGGCTCCCTGAGGCTCCACCTTCATTTTATCTTGCTTAAACACACCGGTAAAGGGATTGAAATGGCAGACCTCCCCCCACACTGTCATCTCAAACCAAGCCTGCTGCTTACTGTCCACATACACAGAATGGATATCATCGGATGGAAATGCGGGGCAATTGGACTTGTTGTAGACTTTACTCTCTTTTGTTTCCGCATTATACACTACCAACCCCTGACTGTGTGTGGTAACCAGCAGTCCCAGTCCTTCTATCTCATTGATGGAAACAATCTTATCTTTCAGCGGCAGCTCCCAGAGCCGAAAAATATCATTCTCCAGCGAGTAACACCAAATGCGTCCTTTATCTGAGCCGAAATAGATTTCATCCCCATACGTGCAACACGTATAGAACGCCTGGTTCGCCTCTTCATTCCCCATCCGGGAATTTACAAAATAAGTGACAGGTTTTTCATTGTCACCGCCCACTTTCATCAGTCCGTTGGAAGTAAGCAACCACTCCTGCTGCTTTCTATCTTTATATATATTATGTACGCGCGCGTTAAATCCGCCCTCTCCCTGCCCGCGTGTGGCATACAGTCGGGTCGTGAGACTAAAATCTTCGGGATTTGTTTTCACACGGATAGCACCTTCCGACTCCAACGGCATCCACACCACACCATCGGACAAGATTTTGATATCCGTACACCTCATCCCCTCTCCCTTTTCGTCGGCCGGAACCGATTCAAATCTTTCAGTCTTTTGGTCGAAACGGAAAGCATGATTGTCATAGGTCAATACCCAGATATAATTATATGGGTCTACCTTCATGACATCCACACGATTGTTGGTCAAAGCTATTTTATTGCCTTGGCGAGCCTTGTAGATTTTAAAATCATAACCATCAAACTTATTTATACCGTCCCAAGTAGAGAACCACAAAACGCCATTATAATCTTGAACCATGCTCATAACGGAATTTTGCGACAATCCATCCTCCGAAGAATAATGAGTAAAAACACAATTGGGCTGGGCATTCGTATTCAATGCCAGAAAGGCCAATGCCAAAATCAGGAACAAGTGTTTTTTCATGTAACAGATACTCAATAAAATAATGTTTCAAAAATACATAAAAAACAGCATATCCGACAAGAATAAGGGCATAAAATCGTCATCTTTTCAAATCAGTCAGCAATGTATTACCGTTCTTTGCCGGATTCCATCCATCCTCTCCTGCCAATATCCGGTCTGCACCATACTTTTTTATCTCTTTCAATTGTTTGCCAAAAGATGCGCGTCCTTTTGTATACGCCCCCTCTCCCCTATTTTCATATTCAGCATAAAATACTGTTTTCTCGGCTTCTTTCTTATTCCAGTTGTTCCAACCTTCGGGAGCAATATGCTTTCCCAACTCACAATGTATGAAAACCGCCTGTGCATAAGGTCGCCACGGACGAGACAGATACACCTTCCGCGCCCCGTCACTTCCGGTCAGCCTGCAACCGACAAACACATAGCCATAACTCTTCCCTTTATCTGTGGCAGGAGCCGTCACATATCCGTCTGCCAAACTATGAATGACACAATCCTTGAAAAGAGCAGTCGACCACCCGAAGATAAAATCCACCGTACCTTCTATATAGCAATACTCGTAGAACTGTCGACTCGACTTGCCGTAAGTATAAAGCGTATCCTGATTGCCCAGAAAGTGGCAATTCTTAAAATAGGCGCGATCACCGCTGACAAAACAGGCCACAGCCTGCCCCACCCGTCCGGCAGTATTCTCAAAAGTCAGATTCTCGGCATAAAAGTCCGGTGCATAAATATAGCAAGTGGACGAACCGGAAGTAGACATCTCCTCGCCAAAACAATTCAGGCGGGAAGCATAATCGTCATTCGTCAACACAGCTCCCGACTCCCCTATCAGCGAAATATTAATCTTACTCGCGGGTATTATCACCTTTTCCTTATAGACTCCTTTACGCACCAAGATAGTAGTACGTCCGGCTTTTCTGAAATCCGGCACAGCATTCACCGCCTCCTGAACGGTAAAAAAGTCACCACTTCCGTCTTTTGCCACAACAAAATCATAATGACGCACATACGGAGCCAGTGCAGGTACCTTTTCGGCAATTACATCCACCGTCAGACCGGCTATTGTGCGTGCGCCATACACATTAAGGTGAGTATTGTCGGCACGCCCTTTAGGACAGGCTGCACAAACCCCTTCGGGAATCCACATAAACAGTTTTTTGGAAGCCTCAGCCCCCAAGCCCTCCACCAAATCATGAGTTATCTTATTCATATCCACAAAAGGAACCTCCAACTCTTCAGCCACCCTACGCGGAGAATCCAAATACTTTCCATGTGTATCTACCAAAACATTTCCTTCCTCTGCCATCATATCTTTAGACATATCTTTGCGCATATCATCCTCTGCCACAGCATGTTCGTTATGACCAAAGCTACGCCTGACAATGGAATTAAACAATACAGGGATACCTCCCTTTTCTCTTGTTTCCTTCACAAAGCGACGCAAATTATCATCAAAAGTCGTTCCGGGCTCTGTATGACGCGCCGAATCCGCCTTTTCATCATTATGTCCGAATTGGATAAAAACATAATCCCCCGGTTTTATTTTATCAAGCACGACAGCCCACCGCCCCTCGTCAATGAAACTTTTGGAGCTGCGGCCGTTCACGGCATGATTGTCCACGTGCACCTCTTCACTGAAAAAGCCTCCGAGCACATGTCCCCAGCCACGCTCCCGGTTTCCTCCGTTCAAAGACTTATTGGCCATCGTGGAATCACCAATCATAAAAATAGTCACTGTCCTGTCGGTAGTAAATGCCGAAAAGACAAACAAGGCAATAAACGCCATCCATAATTTTGCTTTCATCGTTCCTATCTTTTGTGTATCTGTTTTATATGCTTATCAAAAAACTCCAGCACTTCCTCCTGTACTTCTCTGCTACAGAAATGCGGCAAATCATAAAACTTAGTTACCAGCATCTGTCCGGCCTCCCTGCTTTCCCACACTTCCCTCATGGTGGCAAAAGCCTTTCTTCCCCCTTCCACCGGAAAAAGTTTATCCTTCAATCCATTGATAAACAACATCGGTTTGGGGCAGGCAATGGAAGCCACGTGCGGATAATCCATCCGGTTTCTGATACCCGGAATAATCATGGCATAGGCAGACCCTCCTTTATTCTGATTGTTGGTGAGTGTCATCAGGCTGTCCGTGGTATTCATCCAGCACACAGCAGCCGCAGCCTTTACCACATCCGTAGCCGCACTTACCATCCATGCACGATGTGCCCCCATCGAAAAGCCCATGGCTCCGACCTTATCCTTATCAACAATAGACAGACTCGCCAGAAACTCGGCACTGCGTATATCATCCCAAGCAATCAATGCTCCCCATGACATTCCCATCTGCAAAAGATTCGCCGCCAGTGCCTGTTGCGACTCATAACGCACCCCTTCCTTTCGTCCGCGCTCTCCCCAGAAAAGGGCATCGACAGCCAGCACCACATACCCTTTCGATGCCAAATAATCACCAACGAACCTGCCGTCATAACATTTTTCAGTCCATCGGTTTGCATCCTCCATCGTCTCCTCATCCACCCCGAAAGGTCTGACTACCTTTTCTTTTCCGATAGAAAAATGCGCTCCATGGTCGTGCAGCAAAAGCACAGCCGGAAAAGGCCCCTTTCCATCGGGAATCAGTAAATAGGCAGGAACACGGGAATAACCGGACACACTGAAAACAATCTTCGCTGCCCGATATCCCCGCCGTTGTTCTTCAGCCGTTGTTTGCATGTCAAAGGGAACTGAAGGCGGAGCCGGTTGCATACAGTCGAGCAAAGTCTTCCGCGCCTCTTTACGCCACACCCGAAAATCTTTAATAACGGAATTCCCCCATGCCATAGGGTAAGTAAGATTCTGCTTCATCCGGCAGTAAAAGAGAGGCATATCTTTCTCGGTTTCGTATCCGGGATTTTCTCCCACAGGCTTTCCTTCTTGCGCCAAGAGTATGCAAGGGAACATGATAAACCGGCATATACAGAGTAATATCTTCTTCATTGTGTCTTTCACATTTATGAGACACAAAATAAGCTATTCCAAAGGGAAAAGACTGCCAATAATTGTTCTTTTCCTCGTATTTTTTATTCAAATGTATATGGCACCTACGAACAATATATATAAGCAATCATCTATCACAAGATAAAACATTTACTTGGGTCAACCCCATTGGTTATATGTTCATTTTGAAAAATATATGGGCTTGCCTCATTGATTATCAGCTTTAGAAATTGGAGTGCAAAAATTCCACCACAAACCGCAGAATTTCCAAGAAAGCCACTACCTTTGTACTCAGCAAGCGTTCTGTAACATCCATGCAGAAATGCCCTATCAGTCAACACGTTGTATCTGATAGCGGACATTCCACAAAATGGCTGAAAGAAGGAGATACAATACGTATATGCAAAACAGCTGAAAAGATTATCCCAAAAGTAACTGAGGTAATGAAGGGGATGGCAAGAACTGGCAGTACAGTTAGGTATTTCTAAAAGAGAAATGGATGTGTTTGCCAGAACGTTGGATAAACAGTGTAAGGGATGAGCATAAAAGTCATTATTTATAATCAATCTGTAACCAAATAAAACAATCCACAGATATGAAAACAAGAAGTAATACCTTTTTAATAGCAAGTGAAATGGCATGGGAACCTGCCGGCGAAGGAGTCGTACGCCAAGTGATGGGATACGACGGACAAGTGATGATGGTAAAAGTAAAGTTCGAAAAAGGAGCATGCGGCTCTCCACATTCCCATTATCATACCCAGACTACCTTCGTGGAAAGTGGGAAATTTGAATTTACCGTTGGCAATGAAAAGAAGATAGTGGAAGCAGGTGACGGCATTTACATGGAACCGGATGTGCCGCACGGATGCATTTGCTTGGAAGCAGGAATATTGATAGACTGTTTCAGTCCGACGAGGGCCGATTTCTTGGGAAAAGTTCCAGAATAAGAATATAGTTAGAGATAACTAAAATCAGCTACAAAAGTCCGTGGCAAGTATCAGGTGTAATGTCGGCTCTCGACTATTCTCATAAATGTTTTGTCATACAATGACTGAATCCACAAAAACCAACAGTCTTTTTCGCCCTACAAGCGGAAAAGCTGTCTCTTCCTTCTTCCTTTCATTAGTCGTTGAAACGCCCTGCCAGTGGGGGTTCCGGTAGTGAACGGACATCCCGTCACCGCCCCTTCAGCTTCCTTTCATCTGTAAAACTTCTTCCGGCTTTAATTTTTTCGATAACGCTTTACGGTAGGGGCGGACCCATGTGTCCGCCCAATGCCCCCAATAACTTAAA
>OFFL01000097.1_pt1 | contig 98908 bp, 96 predicted proteins | sample 1521391 | NCBI WGS metagenome assembly OFFL01 (sample SAMEA3504082, study PRJEB24116) | mouse gut metagenome | biome: mouse gut; feature: mouse-associated habitat; material: faeces | place: Denmark | collected 2011
GTTCCGATTACCGAAATAGACAAACTTGTTGCAGAGATTGAAAAGAAAGTAACTAACTCATTGCAACAGGAAGTTTCTAGTCATGAAATAGGAAATATGGTAATGGCAGGATTGAAAAAAATCGACGATGTTGCTTATGTTAGATTTTCGGTTGTTTATAAGGAATTTAAGGATTTGGAATCTTGGTTTTCGGAAATGGAAAGTTATTTAAATGAAAGAAAATAAATGTAGTACAAACAAGTGAACTTAAGTTAAAGTTCACTTGTTTGCTTTTGTGATTTGAAAGTAAATACAAACACTTTAAGACTAATATTGGCTAAAATGTAGAAAAAAGCAAAAAAAATTAAAAAGTTGTGTTATTTGCTTTATTTTTTTATTAAAATATTTTATAATATATTTGTTTAAATATATATTTGATTTTAGGAGATAGATTTATGGAGGTTTTAAAGAATTACCTTAATAACATTGATTATTTTGCGATAATCGATTTAGTTGTTATTATTCTTGCTGCTGCGGCTATTCTTTGGTTTTTCAAACGCCGTAACAATTTGAAAATGGCTATATTTGTAGCATTTTATATTTGCGCATATATTGGTGTATGCGTTGCATGTGCTTTAACTTCTAAAAATCTATTGTTTATAACTGCTCAAATTTTAAAATGGGGCGGAATTATCTTGATTCTTTGTATTGTTGTTGCTTATCAACAGGATATTAAGTCTGGTATAACAAGATTTGCAAGATGGCATGACAGCAAAGACAGTTATGATTACGGCAACAGTGAAGACGATTTGCGTCAAGCAGTTGATGAAATTGTAAAAGGCTGTCAAGCTTTAAGTAAAAACGATACAGGTGCTTTGATAGTTATTACACCAAGCGTTGTACCATCACATTTGTTGGAAACAGGTACTATGCTTAATGCTAAAATTTCCGACGGCTTATTGCAATGTATATTTAACACAAAAGCTCCTTTACATGACGGCGCAATTATCGTAAAAGAAAATGTGATTTTGGCAGCAGGTTGTTTCCTACCATTGACACAACGTGAAGATATTTCCAAAGAGTTGGGAACAAGACATAGGGCTGCAATAGGTATTACCGAAGAGAGTGACGTTTTAGCTATTGTTGTAAGTGAAGAAACAGGAATAATCAGTACAGTTAGACACGGCGAAATTAAACGTTATATGACCCCTGAAAAGCTATCTGATGAAATCGAGAAGGCATTTGGCATTAAGTATTCTAAACAAAGAGCTAAAAAGAGGTAATAATGAATCTCGTTAAAATTCCTAAAATTTTACTACCTAAAAAAAATATCGACTATAGTAAATGGTCTTGCATTGCTTGCGACCAATTTTCTAGTCAACCAAAATATTGGGCTGTGCTTGCTGATTTAGTGGGCGACAGCCCTTCTGCGTTAAATTTGATTTTACCCGAGGCACAACTTAATTGTGATACTAGTAAAAAGGTAATTCAAATTAACAAAAATATGCAGACTTACGTGGATGATGGATTATTTGAAGAAATTCAAACAATTATTTTGGTAGAACGTACTTTGAATAACGGTAAGGTAAGACTTGGTTTAATGATTGAAATTGATTTGGAACAATACGACTATTCCGATAAAAATAATGCGTACATTAAAGCAACCGAAAAAACAGTAACCGAAAGATTGCCTGCAAGAATTGATATAAGGAAAAATGCTTGTTTGGAAATGCCTCATATTATGATGTTGTTAGACGATAAAAACGGCGAAATAATAGAAAAGTTATTTAATAGCCGCCAAGATATGCAAACATTGTATGATTTTGATTTGAATATGAACGGAGGACACTTAAAAGGTTATAAAGTTAGCGACAGCAAAAGTTTAGTAGACCAATTAAATAACATAGCTAAAAATAACGGCAATAATGAGGGGAATATTGCTTTTATAATAGGGGACGGCAATCATTCGCTTGCTACAGCAAAAGAATGTTGGAATTTGATAAAACAAAATTTAAGCGAGCAAGAAAAAGAGACTCATCCTGCAAGATATTCTTTGGTTGAACTTGTAAATATTTACGACCAATCACTTGAATTTGAGCCAATACATAGACTATTAATAGGTGCGGATAAGAGTTTTATTGATTGTATGGCTGAAAGTATGCCAAAGTACGAAAATATGTCATATATAACAATCGTATATAACAAAAAAAATTATTCGATTGCGGTGTCACAAAATCCTAGTGATGCGATAAAGGATATTCAAGACTTTATCGATAAATACAAAAATACTCACTGCGGAATCGAGGAAGATTATATTCATGGCGATAACGCTTTGATTGAGCTTGCGGCGAAACACAATGCAGTTGGTATACTAATGCCTATAATAAGCAAAAACGGATTGTTTGATTATTGTTTAAGGCGAGGTGCACTTCCAAGAAAATCTTTTTCCATGGGAAATGCCGAAGATAAAAGATATTATTTGGAAAGTAAAAAAATTAAATGATTTTATCAAAATGGTTTTTATTTTCTTGACAATAGGTTATTTAATTGATAAAATTAATTTCATAAAAGAGAGTAAATTGCATAATTTTATTGCAATATTTAAATTTAATTATATTTTTGGAGATATATTATGAATACTAAAGTATGTAAATTTGGTGGAACTTCGATGGCTAACAGCGATAATATAAATGCTATTGCGAATATTATCGAAAGCGATAAAGAAAGGCGTTTTGTCATTGTTTCCGCTCCGGGAAAAAGAAACAGCAATGACAGAAAAATTACCGATATGCTATACGCTTGCTATCATCAAGTAGAATTGAACGGCGAATGTATTGATACTTTCGGTCAAATTCGTGAAAGATATGTGGAAATCGTAAATGATTTGAAACTTGATATAGATATCGACAAATACTTAGATGAAGTATATGAGGGTATTGTCAAATATCGTTCAAGTGATTTTGCTGCATCTCGCGGAGAATATCTTGGCGGTATTATAATGGCAAAAAGGCTTGGCGTTGAGTTTATTGACCCTAAAGATTTGATTAAATTTAACGCAAACGGCGATTTCGATGCAGAGACAACAAACGAATTAACTCGTCAAAGATTAAAAGACGTAACAAGGGCAGTTATACCCGGTTTTTACGGTGCAGATACAAGTGGAAATATAAAAACTTTTTCACGTGGTGGCTCGGATATTACAGGTGCAATTATTGCAAGAGCTGCCGAGGCATCTGTATATGAAAATTGGACAGACGTAAACGGCTTTATGATTTGCGACCCAAGAATCGTAAAAAATCCTGCTCACATTGCGGAATTATCTTATCGTGAACTTCGTGAGCTTGCTTATATGGGAGCAAATGTTTTACATCCCGAGTCCATTTTCCCTGTAAGATATAACAATATTCCTATTAACATTCGCAATACATTTGAGCCTGAACATCCCGGTACAATGATAGTTGCAAATCGTAAAAGCACTAATAATAATATTATTACAGGTATTGCAGGCAAAAAGGGTTATAGCATCGTATTTATCGAAAAATCTATGATGAACAGCGAACTAGGCTTTGCAAGACGTGTGCTTAGTGTGTTTGAATACTATGGTGTTTCTTTTGAGCACATGCCAAGCGGTATAGATACATTGAGCATTGTAGTAAGCGATAGTGAAATTGCGGGTAAAGAAGATGTAATAATTGATAGATTGAAAAAGACAATCAATCCTGACCATATCGAATTATTAAAAGGTTTTTCTTTGATTGCTACAGTTGGACACGATATGTCTTTCAAGCCTGGCACAGCTTGCAGAATTTTCAATGCGCTAGCTAAACAAAATATCAATATAAGAATGATTGACCAAGGTAGCTCGGAAATGAACATAATCGTTGGTGTAAATACACAAGATTATGAAAAGACTATCGAGAGCATTTATAACGAATTTATAAAATAATACCGATTTTTGATTGGTTTTAACTAAAAAATTACATAACCGATACGTGAATTTTTGCGTGTCGGTTATTATTTTTGAAATTATATAACAAATTTACTTGTTGCAATACAAGACTATTTTGCATATCACGCTGTTTATATAAATATATTAAAATGAGGTGTTATATGAAAAAATACGATTTAATTATTGCAAGTGGGGCAACAATATGTTATAATAAATTGGCAAAGGACTTTACTTATATAAAAACAGGCGGCAGAGTAAGTACATTAATAATGCCTACAAGTGTTGATAATTTGATTACTAGCTTACAAGTTACGGATAGTCCTTATATTATTGGCGGAACTACAAATAGTTTGATTTCTGATAAAGGACTTGACGGCGAGGTCATTTTAACTAGTGGCATTAAAGGAATAACCATAAATAACAATACAATAACCGCTAATTGCGGAGAAATGCTGTCTAAAGTGTGCAATGTCGCAAAAGAAAACGGATTAAGCGGAATGGAAGGCTTGAGCGGAATCCCCGGGACTGTGGGGGGGGCTGTAAATATGAATGCAGGTGCTTATAGCTCTTTTATAAGCGATATTTTGGATAGTGTTACCGCTTATGTAGACGGTAAAGTAGTAAAACTTTCCAACAAAGAATGTGAATTCGAATATCGTACAAGCGGTATATCAAAAAAGAATATCACAGTATTATCCGCAACTTTTAAATTGATTGAAAAAAATCAAATATTAATTGCAAACGATATGAAAATGTATAAAATAAAACGTAGGCAAAGCCAACCGAACGATATTTCTTTGGGCTCTGTGTTTAAAAAATATGACAATGTCGGGGCAGGATATTACATAGAAAACTGCGGATTGAAAGGGTATATTGTTGGAGGCTGTAAAGTTTCAGAGAAACACGCAAATTTTATTATCAATACAGGCAACGCTACTTCAAATGATTATGCGGAACTTGTGAATATATGCAAAGAAAATGTTTATAAAAAGTTTAATATAAAACTTGAAAGAGAGGTCAAATACTTTGGAGAATTTATATGATAAATACAAAATCATTGCTGATTACCATACACACACAGTGTATAGTCATGGTAAGGGCAGTATAGAAGATAATGTAAAAAAAGCTATTGAAAAAGGACTTAAAACTATTGCAATTACCGACCATGGCAGCAAGCATTTTATATTTGGCGTAAGTGAAAAAAGATTGCTTAAGCAAAAGGAAGAAATTGTGCAAATTAGAAAGAAATACCCCGATTTTCAGCTGCTTTTTGGGGTTGAGTCAAATATTACGGGGATAGACGGTGGATATGATATTACCAGCGGATTTGAAAATAATTTTGATATAATTTTATGCGGTTTTCATAAGCCTGTTTGGGCGGACAAACTATCTGATTATACTAATATTTTTTACAATAGCTATTCGCATTTTATTTATGAGCCTACTAAGGAACAAATTGAAAAAAATACAAAAGCATATATAAATTTGATAAAATCAAAACCAATAGATATTATATCGCACCTAAATTATCATTTGAAAGTTGATATGAAAGAGGTGGCAAAAGCAGCAAGCGATTATGGCGTTGCTATAGAAGTATCATCGCGGCACAGCGATTGTACGGAAAAAGATTACGAGGATTTATTTGCATCTTCTGCTATGCTAACACTTAATAGTGATGCCCATAAAGTAGATGATATAGGAAATATCGATAAAGCTTTGGCGGTAATAGATAAGTATAATGTTGACGCAAAACGCATATTAAACAGTGAATATTGCGAATTTAAATTTAAAAGTAGGACAAAATGAGTTTTAGTACAAATTTTAAATTGGAAATACTTAATAAAAATCAATTTGAGACAAGGGAAGAAAAACTTGCTTTTGTCTCTGCTGTGTTTATGCAAAACGGAAGTATTCACATTTCAAAACATGCAGTTAATATAGAAGTTGAAAACGAATTGCAAGAATTAGTTTATCGATTGGCTACCGAATTAAAATCACTTTACGATTTTGAGATAAGTATAAGCAGTAAAAATGTTCCATACTTAAAAAGAAATTTGTTTGTGTTAAAACTGCCTGCCGCGGCTACAAAACGAATAGCCGAAGACACAGGAATGATTATTTATTCGGGAGATATGGCTATAGGTTTTTCGGATATGACAGTGAATGAGTATATTGACGAAAAATTGATAAAGGCATATCTTTTAGGAATTACGCTTAGCAGTGCAAGTGTCGCAGTACCAATACAGTCGCAAAATGACCGGAATATATTTGAGGGCGGATATTCGCTTGATATGCGATTTAATAACGAAAATATCGCTTATTCCGTTATGAATTATTTTGCACAGTTTGATATATTTTTGAAAAAAGTTAACAGAAACGATATTTTTTCGCTTTACATACGAGGAAGTGAAATGCTAAGTGACTTTATGGCTTTTTTTGGTGGCAGCAATGCAGTGTTGGAGCTTAACGATATTATTGCATACCGTTCGGTTAGGAACGATATTAACAGGATAAAAAATTGCGAGCTTGCAAACCTTGATAAAAGTATAGAAGCGGGACAAAAACAGTATTTGGCTATCAAATTGATTGAGGAAAAAATAGGACTTGAAAGTCTGTCTGAAAAATTACGTGAGATTGCTATAATAAGACTTGAAAATCCCGATTTTACATTAGAACAAATTGCAGAACTTGCAGGTGGGGATATTTCTAAAAGCGGTATAAACCACCGTTTTAGAAAGATTATGGAAATCGCAAAAAATTTACAGGAATAAACTTAAAGAAATAAGCTTGGAAATTTCATTTATTCTTATCAAAAGCTTTATATATTTGATTTGATGTTGATAATAAAAGGAGAAACTAATGCCAAAACCATTTATTCATTTACATGTACATACCGAAATGAGCTTGCTTGACGGCGCATGTAGAATAACTAACGGAAAAAAACATCCTTTAATAGAAGTTTGTAAGGAGAAAAATATGCCTGCATGTGCCATTACAGACCATGGCTCTATGTTTGGCGTATTTACTTTTCAAAAAGCATGTTTGCAAGCGGGTATCGAGCCGATTATTGGTTGCGAGCTTTATATTTGCGACAATATGTATGACAGAACTAATAAGGAAATGTTCCACATTCTTCTGCTTGCAAAAGATAACGAAGGATATAAAAATTTGGTTAAACTTGACTCCATTGCATATACCGATGGCTTTTACTACAAGCCGAGGATTGATTTGGAGTTTTTAAAAAAGCACAGTAAAGGCTTGATAGCAACAAGTGCATGTATAGGTGGTAGAATACCACAGTACCTTATTGCAAACGAGTATGAAAAAGCAAAAGAATACGCTATAGTAATGCGTGATATATTTGGCAAAGACGATTTTTATATTGAGATACAAGACCACGGCATAGCAGAAGAAAAAATGTGCAATCCGTTGCTTGTAAAAATAGCAAGAGAAATAGGCGTAAAAGTTGTAGCCACAAATGATGCTCACTACCTTGAAAAGAAAGATGCGGAAGCTCACGATGTTTTACTTTGCGTACAAACGAGAAAAACTATCGATGACCCAAAACGAATGAAATTTTATTCGGATGAGTTTTATTTAAAAACTTACGAGGAAATGTACGAACTTTTTAGTTGGTGTCCCGAATCTTTGGAAACTCCGTTTGAAATTGCAGCAAAATGTCATGTAAGGATAGAAAAGAAAGATTTAATGCCTCCGTATACACCTGATAACGGACAGACACCTGCGGAATTTTTAAGGAGTCTTGCATACGACGGTTTGGTAAAACGTTACGGAACTATAACCGACGAGATAAAGGAAAGAGCAGAATACGAGCTTGACATTATTATCAAAATGGGCTTTGCGGAGTACTATTTGATAGTATGGGATTTTATCGATTATGCGCGAAATCATGATATACCTGTCGGTGCGGGACGTGGTAGCGGTGTGGGAAGTATTGTTGCTTACGCTATAGGTATTACCAATGTAAACCCTTTGAAATACAATTTGCTGTTTGAAAGATTTTTGAACCCGGAGCGTGTTTCAAACCCCGACTTTGATATAGACTTTTGTGTTGACGGACGTGGACAAGTTATTGACTACGTTATCGAAAAGTATGGTGCGGAAAAGGTATGTCAAATATTGGCGCTTGGTACTATGGCAACCAAAAATGCAATTAAGGACGTTGCGAGAGTTTACAATATTCCGCTTGCGGAAGTTAATGCTATAACCAAAATGATACCTGGCGGTAAAGTAAAACTTGAAAATCTGCTTGGACTAGGTAAAACACAAGACGAGATAATCCCCGAAGTTTTGGATGCATACAATAACAGCCCTCAAATGAAGAAAGTGCTTGATATTGCTATGCAACTTGAGGGTATGCCAAGGCAGTGTTCCAAACACGCAGCAGGCGTAGTTATTTGTAAGGAAGTTATTTCTGACTTTGTCCCTTTGCAAAAGAGTGGCGACGACGTTACTACACAATTCCAAAAAGAAGAGGTAGAAGAAGTCGGAATGCTTAAAATGGACTTTTTGGGCTTAAGGACTTTGACGGATATCAAAAAGGCAAAACAATATATAATGGAAACTACGGGTAACGAAGTAGATTTTGAAAAATTGGGCTATGACGACCCTAATGTTTACGAACTTTTAGGCTCGGGCGAGACAGATGCGGTATTCCAACTAGAGTCTCCGGGTATGAAAAAGTTTATGAAACAGCTTTTGCCGAAATCTCTCGAGGATATAATAGCGGGTATTTCACTATATCGACCGGGACCTATGGACAGTATACCCGATTATATAAACAGTAAAAATAATCCCGAAAAAATTAAATATATGCATCCGCTTTTAGAGCCTATTTTGAATATGACTTATGGATGTCTTGTATATCAAGAACAAGTTATGCAGGTAGTTCAGGTATTGGCAGGTTATACTTACGGCAGAGCCGATTTGGTACGTCGTGCCATGGCAAAGAAAAAGGCAGATGTGCTTGCAAAAGAAAGGGAGTATTTTATTTACGGTGCACCGGCAAAAGAAGCCGTTTATAATGATAAAGGCGACCTTGTAGAGCCTGCGCAAAAGGCAGTTGACGGGTGTTTGAAACGTGGTGTTGATTTGGATACAGCAAACAAAATATTCGATAATATGATGAGCTTTGCATCCTACGCATTCAACAAGTCGCACGCAGCTGCTTATGCGGTTTGTGCGTATGAAACTGCATACTTAAAAAGATATTATCCTGTTCAGTTTATTGCTGCGGTTATCAACAACCGTATTACCAACCAAGACGAAATTGCAAAATACGTAGAATATTTGCGTGGTAGCGGAGTAACTATTTATCCGCCCGATATTAATATTTCCGACGTATACTTTAAATGCGAAAACGGCGGTTTGCGTTATGGTTTAATGGGTATTAAAAATGTAGGCGAAGCTGCGATTTCTACTATAGTAGAGGACAGAAAGAAAAATGGTAATTTTAAAGATTTGGAAGATTTGATAAGACGTTCCGACAAATCCGCCTTAAATAAAAGAATGTTAGAGTCATTGATAAAGGCCGGTGCATTGGACTGCTTTGGCGAAACGAGAGCAACACATATAGTCAATTACGAGGCGATTATCAATGTGAGCAACCATGACAAAGCTTTGAGCAACGGCGGTCAAATTACAATGTTTGAAGATTTGTTCGGCGAACAAGAAAGCACTTTTAATATGACTAAAATTGCCGAGTATCCTAAAAATGATATTTTGTCTAGCGAAAAGGATATGCTTAACTTATATTTGTCGGGACATCCTCTTGACGAATACAGGGAAAAATATTCAGAAGAAGCCTTTACCTTAAATGACATTAAACCTATTTTGGATGTAGAAAGAGTGGGCGATGACGGCGAAGAAAATATGGAAGACAACGACGTTACCGCATTGATTAAGGAATACGATAAAAAAATGGTTTCGCTTGGCGGAATGATTACCGATGTGAGGATAAGAATAACTAAATCAAACAAGTCTATGGCAGTAGTTAAGCTCGAAGATTTGCATAGCTCAATAGATATTGTATTTTTCCCTACAATGTACGATAAATATAAACCTTTATTGGTAAAAGATAAAATCGTAAAAGTAGACGGAGAGTTGCAAGTTTCGGGCAGTTCGCAAATTATGGTAAGAGGAATTAAAGAGTGGCTGTTATCCGATGAAACACCAAAAGTAGACAAAGTGGTAAATAAATCAAGTAAATTGTATGTCAATATTGCGGATAATCAAGAGTCTACAGTAAAAAATGTTATCGAAGTACTATCCGCATACCCCGGTATGATTCCTGCTATACTTAAGTTTAAAGGTAAAGCATTAAACAGCGGGGTTAGGATACAAAATACAACCGCGTTGTTAAGTGAACTTGCAGCAATAGTAGGAGAGGATAATTATAAATTAGTTTAAAATGCAAATGTGTAAAAATATTTGAGGTTTTTTGCAGTATAAAATTTAAAATTATCTTGACAAACTAGCAAAAATATATTAGTATTTAAATGTATTATGGAAAATTAAGGAGTTTTTATGGATTTGACTTGTGAAAACACTCAAAGTGAATATATTGTGGTAAAAGCAGATAGTCCCAATGTTCAAGTTATAGGAATGACACGTGGACAAGATACACGTCCGCACCATACCGAGGGACTTGATAAAGGGGAAGTGCTAGTAATGCAATTTACCGATAAAACTTCCTTGATAAAAATAAAAGGAAATGCCAAAATATATACTAAATTCGGAATTATCGAAAGTGTACGAAATAATAAAGAAAATTAAAAATATTATGAAAATTGATTAAATTTGGCATTATTGATTATTTGTTAAAAATTTTATCTATAAGAGGTAATTAAATGAAAAATATAGCTATTTTAACAAGCGGTGGCGATGCCCCAGGAATGAATGCTTGTATAAGAGCAACAACAAGATACGCTTTAGCTAAAGGTTTGAAAGTTTTCGGTGTGGAAAGAGGATACACCGGTTTGATTGAGGACCAAGTACGTGAATTAAATTCCCGTTCGGTTTCCGATATTATTCAAAGAGGCGGTACAATTTTAAGAACTGCAAGATGCCCTGAATTTGAAACAATCGAAGGACAGGAAAAAGCTGTTGCCACTTTGAAAAAATATAAAATCGATGCCTTGGTCGTTATCGGTGGAAACGGAAGTTTGATGGGGGCTAAAGATTTAACTACTAATTTTGGCATAAATACCGTTGGTATTCCTGGCACAATAGATAACGATTTGCAATATACCGATTATACATTGGGATTTGACACGGCTGTTAATACTTGTTTGAGCGCAATAAACAATTTACGTGACACAATGACATCTCATGACAGAATAAGCATAGTGGAAGTTATGGGCAGAAAATGCGGCGATATAGCAATGTATACAGCATTGTGCGGCGGTGCGGAAAATGTAATAGTTCCCGAAGTTGAGTTGAATATTTTGGATATCTCAAAAAGACTTACAGAGAATGCTGCAAAAGGCAAAAATTCCGATATTATTATATTGGCAGAGGGTGTTTGCCATGCAGAAGAACTAAAGATAATGCTAAAAGGCATAAATCCTAAACTTTCTATCAGATGTACTACATTGGGACATATCCAACGAGGTGGCTCGCCAACTATGATGGACAGACAACTTGCTGCAAAATTTGCCATTCGTGCGGTAGATTTGTTGATAGAGGGTAAATCACAAAGAGCAGTCGGTATTAAAAATAACGAGATTATTGACTATGACATTGTGGAAGCAGTAAAAATGAAGAGGAAATTTAATAATGCTTTATACGAGCAAATTAATATATTAAGTTTATAATTTTAAAATTACGGAGGTAAAAATTTATGTTAAAAGGTGCTTGTATGTTTGGACAATCAGGTGGTCCATCATCAGTAATCAACAGCAGTGCAGCAGGTGTGTTTATCGAAGCTTTAGAGCAAGATTGTATCACAGAAGTTTATGGTGCGGCACACGGTATCAGAGGTATTCTACATGAGGAATTCTATGATATTTCTAAAGAGTCGAAGGAAGAGTTATTACTACTTAAGAACACTCCAAGTTCTGCAATGGGCTCTGTTAGATATAAATTAAAAGATGCAAGCGTTGACGATACAGATTATAAGAGATTGCTTGAAGTATTCAAAAAATACAATGTAAGATATTTCTTCTATAACGGCGGAAACGACAGTATGGATACTTGTAACAAAATTTCCAAGTTTATGGCAAACAGCGGTTGGGAATGCAAAGTAATCGGAGTTCCAAAGACTATCGATAACGATTTGTTTGGTACAGACCATTGTCCGGGATATGCTTCTGCTGCTAAATATGTTGCTACAACTACTATGGAAGTTAAGCTTGATGCAAGCGTTTACGACACTCCAATGATTACAGTTATCGAAGTTATGGGTAGAAATGCAGGATGGCTTACTGCTGCATCCAAACTTGCAAGTTATAAAGGACTTGGTCCGGATTTGATTTATCTTCCTGAGGTTGCCTTCGATATCGATAAGTTTGTTAAAGACGTTGACGCTGTAATGAAGAAAAATGCAAATAAATGCCTTGTTTGCGTAAGCGAAGGTATTAAAAATGCTGAGGGAACTTTGGTTGCTGAGCTATTTGCGGAAAATCTTGCAAAAGATTCATTCGGTCATGCTCAACTTGGTGGTGTAGGTGCAGCTCTTGCAAATATTTGCAAAGAGAAGTTCGGCTGCAAGACAAGAGCTATCGAATTTAGTTTGATGCAAAGATGCGGCGCACACCTTGCAAGTAAAGTGGACGTAGAAGAGGCTTTTAACGCAGGTCGTGAGTCCGTTAAAGTTGCTGTAAGCGGCGAAACAGATAAGATGGTTATTTTTGAGCGTTCTTATGATAAAGACGGTAACTATGTATGTAACTACAAAGCTATGCCATTGGAACTTGCTGCAAATACCGAAAAAACAGTTCCTGCAGAGTGGATTATTAACAACGGTACTGATGTATCCGATGAATTTGTTAAATATGCTTTGCCACTAATTCAAGGCGATTGCAAAGCTCCTCTTGAGGACGGTCTTCCAAGATTTGCAAAACTAAAAAAAGTTTTCGTTGAGAAAAAGTAATTTTTAAACGTAAATTGAAGTAAAAACACAAAATATTCTAAAGCAAAAATAATCTCCGAAATTGTCGGAGATTATTTTGTTGTAAAATAAATTGTCAAAAACTTTACATAAAAAACAGCTAAAATGACACGTTTATTACACAAAAATAAAAATATTTGTGAATTTTAAGGTGTACTTATAAAAACAAATTAAATTTTTAATAAAATAATTTTTTATTTGATTTTTACATTGACTAATTTTAAATTATATGTTACTATTTAGTTATCGAATTAAATTTATAAGGAGTTAAAATGAATAAATTTGTAATTACTACTGACTATACTTGCGACATTTATCCTGAATTTTTTGATGAAAATGAAATTGTGAGAGTAGTTATGCCTATCACTATTGATGGGGAAGAATATGATTTGGAAAATAAAAAAATATCTTCAAAAGATTTATACGATAAAATGCGTGCGGGAGCGGCATGTAAAACTTCGCAAGCCAATCAATTTGATGCCATTACTAAATTCAATGACTTGCTAAATAAAGGATATGATATACTTCATTTATGTTTCTCCTCGGGAGTAAGTTCTACATTTGAAAATTTTACCCCTACAGTAAACGAGCTTAGCAAAAAATTTCCTGATAATAAAGTTATCGTAGTTGATACACTTTGTGGGTCAGGTGCTTTAGGTTTGTTATTAAATGATTGCTTAAAATTGCAAAAACAAGGCAAAAGCATTGAAGAAGTTGCACAGTACTGCGAAGAAAATAAATTGTGTTATTTGCATTATTATATCGTTCAAGATTTGGTACATTTGAAAAAAGGCGGCAGAATTAATGCTATAGAGGCAACAATCGGTACAATTTTGGGTATTAAACCTGTTTTGTCCTTAGATTATGTTGGGAAAATTAATGTAGTAGGCAAAGTTCGCGGTCAGAAAAAAGCTTTTAAAACTATGGTAGATATGGTTATGAAAAACATTATCATTCCTGAAAACGACTTTTTGATTATGGCACATAGCGATTGCTTGGAAGATGCAAAGGAAATCGGGGAAGTATTGACAGAAAGAACAGGTTTGGAAGTTAAATATTGCGATTTGACTTGTATTATCGGCTCTCATGTAGGACCTAATACGGTAGCGGTTTTCTTTAAAGGTCATGAAAGACAAGGCCAACAAAGTTTGATATTGCCTTTTACAGGAAACAACTGATATATAATATACCAAATACAAAAAAGTAGTCAAAACATGGCTACTTTTTATTTTTTTGAATATATTATATGTAAAATTTTAAATTTAATGAATTTAAATTGGTTAAATTTGTAAAAATAAATAAAAAAGGGTTGCTATTTAGTTTAAAATGTTTTATTATAATAATAATATAAAAATAAGAGGTGCAAAATGAAAAGGTTTGGCAAAACACTTTTGATTTGCTTTGCTGTTATCGCAATACTTGCAACGTTACTTACAGGCTGTAGCCATAAAATAGGTAACGAATTGCTTGTAAACGGTAATTTTGAATCAATGAATCAAGATACGAAAACACTTGAAAATTGGAGCTTTGTGTATGTTAACAAAGATGGAAGTAAAAATTCCGAAAAAAGTTTTCAAGCCGAAAAACCGCTTGTAGGTAGTAATGAGGCAGAATTTGGGGATAGATATATTTCTATTACTACCGAGGATTATGCTACCGCATATTTAAAAACAAGTGTCAAATTGTATTCGGGGCAAAAATATCTTTTGTCGGTAACTTTTAATGTTAAAAAGAAGATTACTACGGAAAGCGGCGATAACGACGCTATCGGTGGCTATTTCGGTTTTTTGGAAGATAAAAATTTCCAAGAAATCAATGCTTATGATTCAAATGGTTGGGTAACCAGAAATATTTACTTTAAACCGACTTCAACCGCAAAATATACTTTTGTTGCAGGTATTGGTAGAGAAGATTTAGGCGGCGGTAGCGGTACAATCGCATTTGACAATATCTCTATTAAAGCTGTTAAAGACGTACCTGTCGGTACAAATACAGCAAAATTGACACCGGGTAGCAGTGTGAGCGACAAGGAAGTTGGCGGTATTGTTTATACTGTGCTTTTATGCTTGTTTGGTACTGCATTGGTTATCGGTGCTTATTATGTTATCAGAATTTTGCAAAAGAAAAGCAATTATATTGACAGTGCACCATTATTTGACGACGATAATGACGGAATAGTAAAGGACGATAATAAGAATGTAACCGATGTGAAAGTTAAAAAGTCGTTTAAGGAATTTTTTGAATTAGACAACTTAAAAACTACTTTCTTATCTCCTATAGCGCTATTTGTTTATACGTTAGTTGGTGCGTTTTTAATTAGATTTATATTGGTAATGACTGTATTTGGTATGGGCGATACAATGACCGAATATGCGGGTATTGCACTTGATATAGCAAAAGAGGGACCATCTAAGTTATACGGCGTTCACTCCAACAGTCTGCCTACAGGGTATTTGTATGTGCTTTCGCTATTCGGTTTGATAGGAAATGCACTTGACTTTACCGAAAAATCTATAGGAATGTCTATGCTTATAAGAATACCTAATATTATCGCAGACCTTGCAGTATGCTATATGATTTACAAAATGATAGCAAGCAACTATAACCATAAGTACAGTGCTGTTATTGCCGGTGTTTATGCACTTCTACCGGCTGCATTTACGGCATCTGTTTCTTGGGGGCTTAATATGAGTATAAGTATTGCGTTTTTGGTTGCCGCTATCAACTTTATGATAGAGAAAAAACATGTGTTTGTGCCTATTATGTATACTTTTGCATTAATGTTCAGCAATGCAATGCTAATAGCACTGCCTGTGATTATCGGGTATGAAATTTTCTTCTGCGTAAAAGATAAAAAAGCAATTCTGCCTATAGTTATTGCATCTGTTGCAAGCTTTATTGTATTCTATTGCTTATTTATTCCTTTTGCTACCGAATATTTTGCACCTAACAGCAAACCAAGCGGTGTATTCCTAGTGTTTAGCAAAATGCTTGAAAATATCAAAGCTAACAATTTGATTTCAAACAGCTCATTCAATTTCTATGCGATATTCGGTTTGGGCAATAATGCCTCTTCAGCTGCAATGATTATTTTAATTGCATTAGTAATGATTTTGTTTGTCATTTTCGGTGTATATTTGTTCAGCAAAACAAGAAACAGGCTTGATTATATCCTATTGCTTGCAATGTCATTTATTTTATGGTCGGTATTCGGTGTAGGCTCAAGGGTAGAATTTACACTTGTAGGTGTTGTATTGCTATTGTTGTATGCAGGACTAAAAATGGAAAGACGCGTATTTAGAGTGTTTGGTATTTTATCAATAACCAACTTTGTAAATACGGCAGTTATATTAACAAAAAGCGGAGCAATCAACTTTGCGTTTTTGGATGGCACAGGGCTTTCGCACCTTTACAAATTAGACCCGCTTTATATCATCGGCTCATTGATTACAGTAGGTACGGTAATTTATTTGTTGTGGGTTATGTATGATATCATGGCAAACGGCGTAGAAAAGGAAATAAAGCCAATGCCTGACAATTTGCTATTAGAGTTCAAAGAGGACTTTGATTACAACAAAAATAGAGTTATTAAGTTATTACAAAGGAAAAAATAATGTTAGCAAAAACAAATAGTTTTGCCTTAAACGGAGTAAAAGGTTTTAAAATTGATATAGAAATCGACATAAATGCCGGTTTGCCGTCTTATGATACGGTTGGTTTGCCGGATACAGCGATAAAGGAAAGTAGGGAGAGGATACGTTCCGCAATAAAAAACAGCGGCTTAAATTATCCGGTTAAAAAAATAACCATAAATTTAGCCCCTGCCGATTTGCGAAAAGAAGGACCTGTTTTTGACTTAGCAATCGCTGTAGGCATACTTGCCGCATCGGAGCAAATACCTGCATTTGTGTATAAGGATTATATTATTTTGGGAGAATTATCACTTGACGGCAGCGTAAGACATATTAACGGCATATTGCCTACATTGATAGCAGGGCTTGAGAGTGGTTATACAAAATATATTATCCCAAAAGCAAACGAAAATGAGGCTAGCTATTTGGAAAAAGCGGAGTGCTATGCTGTTTCATCCTTAAGGGATGTAGTAGAGTTTTTATCGGGTAATAAAATAATCGAAAAAGTTAAGTGCTCTGAGTATATGATTGACGAACAAATTAATAAGTTTAATGTTGATTTTTCGGATGTAAAAGGACAGTTTTTGGCAAAACGAGCATTAGAGATAAGTGTTTCGGGCGGACATAACATACTTATGATTGGGCCTCCCGGTGCAGGTAAGACAATGCTTGCAAAATGTGTACCGACGATTATGCCTAATATGACATTTGAAGAGGCAATCGAAGTGACTAAAATTCACAGCATTGCGGGTACACTCGACCAATCTTTGGGAATTGTAAAAACAAGACCTTTCCGTTCCCCACATCACACGGCAACAGTTCCATCTCTTACGGGTGGCGGCGCAAATTGCAAACCTGGGGAGATAAGCCTTGCTCATAATGGTGTTTTGTTTTTAGATGAAATGCCTGAATATTCAAGAAAAACATTGGAAACATTAAGGCAACCTTTGGAGGATGGTACGGTAGTCATATCACGAGCAAAAATGACGCTTGAGTACCCATGCCACTTTATGTTGGTTGCAAGTATGAATCCTTGTCCATGCGGCAATTTCGGGTCGGCAAAAAATCCTTGTAAATGTACGCCGAACGAAATACATAGATATATAAACAAATTGTCGGGACCGCTACTTGACAGGATAGACTTGCAAGTAGAAGTGGACAGTGTAAGTTATGACGATTTACGCTCGAAAGTTAAAGCGGAGCCAAGTGCAGTGATAAAACAACGTGTGGAGACTGCACGCGAAATTCAGCGTGAAAGATTTAAGGGAAGCAAAATATTCACTAATTCCGAAATGACAAATGCGATGTTAGAAGAATATTGTGCTATCTCCAAGCAGTCGGAAAACTTAATGGAAATCGCATTTGATAAATTAAAATTATCGGGAAGAGCCAATGCCAGAATATTAAAAGTTGCAAGGACTATCGCCGATTTGGACGGCTCAAAAAATATCGAGACAAAACATATTGCTGAGGCTATTCAATATCGCTCTCTTGACAGGAAATATTGGGAATAATTGAGGTGTTTTATGTACAACAATGACGAGCGTGCTTGTATTTGGCTAGACAGTTTTAATATCAGCACAAAAAAGAAAATATCGCTATTAAACCTGTTTAACTCTGCTGAGGAACTTTTGAGCGAATTTAAAAATTGCCGTGATGATATATTGGAAATTATCGATATTCAAATTTACAATCAAATGGCAATATTAATAGACGATAACTACATTGACAAATTGATTAATAGTTTAATGATTAAAAATGTCAAAGTACTTACCATAGCGAGCGAGATATATCCTCACAAGTTATCGGATAATTTAGTCGACCCGCCGATTGTTTTATACTATAAAGGTAATATCGAGTTATTGGATACACTTTCGATTGCCATTGTAGGAGCAAGACGACTTACAAGATATGGTAAGGATGTTACCGAAAAATTTAGCAGAGAGCTTAGCTTAAACGGATTTTGCATAATAAGCGGATTGGCACGCGGTGCCGATACGGTAGCTCATACCGAATGCCTTTTGAATGAGGGTAAAACGGTTGCGGTATTGGGATGTGGTATAGATGTTGTTTATCCAAAAGAAAATAAAGATTTATATAACGAAATTGCAAAAAACGGCTTGATAATTTCCGAGTTTCCGTTGGGAACGGAGCCTTATTCATATAACTTTCCGCAACGTAACAGGATAATAAGCGCGTTAGCTGACGGCGTTTTGGTTACCGAGGCGGGCGAAAAGTCAGGTACGATTATTACCGCAAACCTTGCTTTGGATATGGGTAAAGAGTTATATGCAGTGCCGGGAAGTATTTTTTCCGAGCAAAGTATAGGTACTAATAATTTAATAAAATCGTATGACAATGTGTTTATGGTAACTAATGTCAACGATATTTTAAAACAATTTAATATCAAAGAACGTGATATGGTAAAAGATGCCATTCAGTTGGATTTTTTACAGCAATGTGTTGTCGACGAACTTTCAAAAGGCAGATTACATATCGAAGAAATTATCACTAAAACAAATATGGAAATCGGTTCATTGTTTGCTGTATTGCAAGGTTTAATCAGTGCAAGAATCATCAGACAGTTACCGGGTAATTTTTATGAATTACAACCTAATTAAAAGGAGAGTTTAATGGATTTAGTTATTGTTGAGTCACCTTCAAAATCAAAAACTATAAGTAAATATTTAGGGTCGGGATATAAAGTGTTGGCATCAGGTGGACATGTTCGCGATTTACCTGCAGACAAATTGGGTGTCAATGTTCACAGAAATTTCGAGCCTGAATACGAGGTGTATCCACAAAAAGAAAATACTATAAAACAACTAAAAAAAGAAATTAAGAACTGTGAAAAAATATATCTTGCAACCGACCCCGACCGTGAAGGGGAGGCTATCTCTTGGCATTTGAAAAATATTTTGGGTATTGACGGAGACAATGTACGTATTGTATTTAATGAAATTACAAAAAAAGCAGTTAACAAAGCTATCGAAAATCCAAGGGATATCGATATGAATTTGGTAAATTCGCAACAAGCAAGACGTGTACTTGACAGGTTGGTTGGTTATTTGATTTCGCCTGTGCTTTCAAAGAAAATTCAAAAAGGATTGTCAGCGGGTAGAGTTCAATCGGTAGCACTTCGTATGATTTGCGAAAAGGAAAGGGAAATACTTGCATTTAAACCTGAAGAATATTGGAATATTTTTGCAAATATTTCGGCGGACGGACAAGCGTTTCATAAAGCACAATTTAACGATATAAACGGCAAAAAACGCAAAATAAACAATCAAGAGGACGCGTTAAAAGTAGAGCAAGAGTCCAAGCTTGGAAATTGGTATGTAAGTAATGTCAAAAGGGCAAAGAGCATAAGCAAACCTAACCCTCCGTTTACAACTTCTACAATGCAACAAGATGCGGTAAATAAACTTAATTTTTCCGCAACTCAAGTAATGAAAATCGCACAACAATTATACGAAGGTGTAAATATCAAGGATGAGGGATTGCACGCATTAGTAACATATATTCGTACCGACAGCGTAAGAATCAGTGACGATGCTATGTTTATGGCGAAAAACTTTATTAACACACATTTCGGTGCGGAATATTATCCTAAAAAAGCCAATGTTTATTCTACAAAAAGCAATGCTCAGGATGCACATGAGGCTATTAGACCTGTTAATCTTGATTATACTCCCGAGTATTTGAAAGGCAAAATAGAAAACGAACAGTGGAAATTGTATAAGCTTATTTATGATAGATTTTTGGCATCTCAAATGGTACCTGCGGAATATAACACTTTGACTGTGAACATTGCAAGCGATTATAACGGTACAAAATACGGATACTTGTTAAAAGGAAAGACTTTGGTATTTGCAGGCTTTACAAAAGTTTATACTGCAAGTAAAGACGAAGAGGACGAAGATATTGCAAATACTTTGCCTAACTTTAACGAAAACGATAAATTGATATTAAAGGAATTGACAAAAGAACAAAAGTTTACAAAGCCGCCACTAAGATATACGGACAGTACTATCGTAAAAGCGATGGAAGAGAACGGAATAGGCAGACCATCGACTTATGCCTCGATTATTAGTGTTATTTACAAACGCCAATACATTGAAAAAGAAGGAAAATATATGAAACCTACCGAATTGGGCTTTATAGTGTGTGACCAACTTGTCAAATATTTCCCTAATATAATGGATACACAATTTACTGCGGAAATGGAAAGTAAGTTGGATATCGTTGCCGACGGCGAAGTAGATTGGCACAAAATTATAAGCGACTTTTATCCCGGATTTTTAAAGAACTTAGAAAAAGCAAATGACGGACAAAGGGTAAAAATCGAGCCGATAATGACAGATATTAAATGTCCGGATTGCGGTAAACCAATGGTTATAAGAGATGGTAAGTACGGTAAATTTTTGGGATGTTCCGACTATCCTAATTGTAAAAAAATTATGCCGTATAGTGACAATCCGCAAGCTGACGGAAGTGAAAAACAAGAGGAAATTTTGTGTCCTGACTGCGGTAGACCAATGGTATTGAAAAACAGCAAATACGGCAAGTTCTACGGTTGTAGCGGTTATCCTGAATGTAATAAAATATTGCGCTTGAACGAAGTCAAAAAAATGAAAAATCCAGACGGCGAAAGTGCTCAAACCGAAAATATTGAGGAAAACACTATTTTTTACAATTCAAACGGCTACGATAGTGATATTGCTAATGCCGAGCGTGAGATTGATGCTGCGGCAAAAAATAATGAGCAATCTCAAAATCAAGCGGAAGACGTGATTTGTGAAAATTGCGGTGCAAAAATGGTAATTAAAAATGGCAGATACGGCGAATTTTATGCTTGCCCTAATTATCCTAATTGCAAAAATATTGTACCGATAAAAAAGAAAAAAAATTAAAAGGCTAAGTAATATATGGAAATTCGTGTAATCGGCGGTGGACTAGCAGGCTCGGAAGCTTGTTATCAGCTGTTAAAAAGGGGATACAATGTAAAATTGTATGAAATGAGAAAGGTTAAACAAACACCTTGTCATACTACTGCCGATTTAAGTGAACTTGTTTGTAGCAATAGCCTTAAAAGTATGGAAAATTCGACAGCTAGCGGTACGCTTAAGCAAGAGCTTAAAACTTTGGATTGTTTGCTATTAAAATGTGCCGAAAAAGCAAAAGTACCATCAGGCGGAGCACTTGCGGTTAATCGTAAGGAATTTTCTAAATTTGTGGAAGAGGAATTAAATAACTTTCCAAACTTCGAGCGAATTGATGAGGAATATGTAAATATCGATAAAAACATACCCACGATAATTGCGACAGGACCTTTGACCTCGGACTTGCTTGCTGAAAATATAGCAAAACTTATAGGTAACAGCGACAATTTGCATTTTTACGATGCCGTTGCTCCTATTATAAGCGGCGACAGTCTTGATTACAGCAAATTGTTTTTTGCGACAAGGTATGACAAAGGGGAGCCGTCCGATTATTTAAACTGCGGTATGAATAAACAAGAATACGAGGCATTTTATAACGAATTGGTAAATGGTAAAGTCGCAAATTTGCATGAGTTTGAAAAAGGCGAAATTTTCGAGTCCTGTATGCCAATAGAGGTTATGGCAAAACGCGGTGCGGATACTATACGATATGGTATGATGAAACCTGTTGGAATCAAACACCCTAAAACAGGCGATAAATATTATGCCGTAGTGCAGTTACGTAAGGAAAATGTACAAGGGAGTGCTTATAATTTAGTTGGGTTTCAAACAAACTTGACTTTCCCCGAGCAAAAAAGAATATTCAGTATGCTACCCGGGTTGGAAAATGCGGAATTTTTGCGGTACGGAGTTATTCACAGAAACACGTTTTTAAATTCTCCCGAGCATTTGGATTGTTATTTTAAACTTAAAAATGAAAGTAATATTTATTTTGCGGGGCAAATTACAGGTGTCGAGGGGTATGTTGAAAGTATAATGAGCGGGCTTATTGCAAGTATAAATTTACACTGTGATATTATTTGCAAAGATAGATATTTAGCGCCTGAAAGCACAATAATAGGCAGTTTGCAAAGTCATATTTCAACCAAAAATGTGGATTTTGAGCCTATGAATGCCAATTTTGGTATTCTACCGCCTTTAGATAGCAAAATAAGAGATAAAAAACTTAGGAAATTAGCTTATTATGAAAGGTCACTAAAGGACATAACGGAATATAACAAACAATTTTTTAATAAAGAATGTAATTGAGTAATTTCAATTTTACATAAAGGAGTGAATAATGGGAAATTTAATGGGTACTACAATTTGTGCCGTTCAAAGAGACGGTAAGATTGCAGTTGCAGGAGACGGACAAGTTACTTTAAGCGAGAGTGTTATTTTTAAATCAACCGCAAAGGCTCGGAAATTGGAACTTTTGTTTGTTTTTTTCAAAAAAACAAGTGACTACATTTATCTATATCAAAAAAATGAACGTTTTTTTGATACACCTAAAAACCACAAAAATAAAAACCGCCTTTGCAGGCGGCTTTTTACTGGTCGGGACAGACGGATTCGAACCATCGGCATCTTGCTCCCAAAGCAAGCGCTCTACCAGGCTGAGCTATGTCCCGTTATTAATTTTATACTTTATAATAATTCCTCTCCCCCCCTGGCTTTGCTCGCCCTGTTCGTTTTCTAAAATTTACAGCCGACTTTCGTCTGCCGTAAATTTAACAAAACTTCACCTGTCGTCGAAAAAACTTCCGCCGGAAGTTTTTTCTTCCTCCAGCCCAAAGCAAGCGCGACTGGCAGGCTGAGCTATGTCCCGTCGGGGTTTTCTTATAATTAGCCCGTAAAGAAATATTTTGCAACATTTTTTTAACGTTTCATCAACAATCCGTGATCGTTAAAACTATATACCAAATTTTTACTGACAATAAAATGATCAATCAAACGAATATCAACTGCCGACAATGCACCCTCAATCTTGCGCGTCACTTCAATATCCGCTCGTGACGGCGTCACATCGCCCGAGGGATGATTGTGAACCAAAATCAAGGCTGTTGCCCCTTTTAAAACCGCGGCACGCATCACCTCTCCGGGATGAATCGCAACCGCGTTGACACTCCCGCGTTGTTGCACCTCTTCGCCGATAATCCGGTTTTTGGCATTAAGAAAAATCACGCGAAACTCTTCTCTTTCCTTATAACCCGATGCCGCTCGACAATATTCCATAATCGAATCGAAACTGGTCAAAACCGGCGCTTCGGTGGCGCTTAACTTTTGCCAAGACATTCTCAAGGCAGACTCCCGGACAATCTTAAACACCAGCACCGAACTTTCTTTCAAATCTTTAAAAGTCATCAACCGGTCGTCGGGCGCAAACAGAACTTCGGCAAAACCGCCGAATTCTTTGACCAGAGCTTTAGCCAGCGGCTTGGTGTCCTTTCGCGGAATAGCCAACGTCAACAGCAGTTCCAGCATTTCATAATCGGCCATATCCTGACCGCCGCCAAGCTTAAAACGTTCTTTAAGGCGCTGCCGATGACCAATGTAGTCGGGAGTCTCTTCTTTCATTAAAGTCCTTATTTATACGGAGGTTTATCCAAACCTTTCGGCGAATAAGTAAACACTTCATAACCGTCTTTTGTCACGCCGAGAGAATGTTCAAACTGGGCAGAAAGCGACTTGTCCCGGGTGACCGCCGTCCAGCCGTTAGACATAATAAAACCGTCTTTTTTGCCGATATTGATCATCGGTTCAATTGTGAAGAACATTCCTTCTTCCATTACCGGCCCGGTTCCCTTGCGGCCGCAATGCATAACGTTGGGACTGTCATGAAAAACCCGTCCCAAACCGTGTCCGCAGAACATATCCACCACCGAATAGCCGTACTTGTGGGCATATTCTTCAATCACCGCGCCGATATCGCCGAAATGCGCACCCGGACGCACCGCCTCAATCCCGCGCATCATGCATTCATAAGTTACGTCGCACAGACGGGTTGCTTTCAGTTTGGGCTTTCCGGCATAATACATCCGGCTGGTATCGCCGAACCAACCGTCCAGAATAACTGTCACGTCAATGTTCAAAATGTCGCCGTCGGCAAGTTTGCGGTCATCGGGAATGCCGTGGCAAATAACATGGTTGATCGAAATGCAGCTGGATTTCGGATATCCGTGATAATTAAGACAAGCCGGCACGGCACCGTGGTTCTCAATATAATTCCGGCACAAATCGTCAAGTTCTCCGGTGGTTACGCCGACGGTGACATAATCCGTGATATAATCCAAAACTTCTGCCGCCAACTTGCCGGCCCGACGCATTTTTTCAAAATCCTCAGGATTGTAAACAACAATTCCGTCTTTGGTTTTTCTTGTCAATTTAACCGCTCCTTTAATATATTTTTGCCCTATTATTTACACCCCGCGCAACTTTTTTGCAACAGCTTTTCTTGAATATCTACATTTATTGCTTATATGACAATCAACTGTTACGGGAGGATCAAAATGGCTGATTTACGCAAATTTCTCTACTGTTTTTTTATGACTCTGCTCACCCTTATTGTCGGTGCCTATTTTAACTATGAGGGCGTAAACAGCTGGTACCAAACGCTCGAAAAACCCGTATTAACGCCGCCCGATCAGGTGTTTCCGATCGCCTGGGGACTGATTTATCTGACAATGGTCTTTGCCTTTTACTTTGCTTTTAAGGCCACAACTTCGAGAGAAAGCATCAGCCGTACCAACAATTTTTTTATCAATCAGCTTTTTTTGCACATTTTGTGGAATTTTGCTTTCTTTTATACCGGTTACATCGCTCTGGCGCTGCTTGTTCTGATCGTGTTGGACATCGTTGTTTTCCGTACCATTTACTGGTTCTTTCAAATTTCGCCGGTTTCCGCGTGGCTGCTGATTCCGTATCAAGCATGGCTGCTGTTTGCTACCTGGTTAAACGCCGGGTTTGTCTACCTCCACGGATTTGCCGTAACTTTTTAGGAAAATCTGCTAAATTTCTATGGACAGTTAAACAAGATTGCATTAAAAGTTAGGGTTAGTTTTTAAGACACTTTTTAATGTAATTGGAAAGAAATTGGTTATGACGACGACTGTAAATCAGATTAGAAGCACTTTTCTCAACTATTTTGCCGACAACGGACATAAAATTGTCCCGTCATCCCCGCTTGTGCCCGACAACGATCCGACCCTGATGTTCACCAACTCGGGTATGGTACAGTTCAAAAATATCCTTGCCGGCAACGAAACCCGCAGTTATACCCGTGCCGCATCCTCGCAAAAAAGCGTACGCGCCGGCGGCAAGCACAACGACCTTGACAGCGTCGGCTACGACGTCCGCCACCACACTTTCTTTGAAATGCTCGGAAACTTTTCGTTCGGAGATTATTTTAAAGAAGGTGCCATTTGTTATGCATGGGAACTGCTCACCAAACATTTTGACATCCCGGCCGAAAAATTGGCGGTAACCATTTACCATAATGACGAAGAAGCTTATCAATTGTGGAAAAAGATCTCCGGACTGTCCGACGACCGCATTATCCGCATTGCCACCAAAGACAACTTCTGGCAAATGGGCGACACCGGTCCCTGCGGTCCGTGTTCCGAAATTTTTTACGACCACGGTCCCGAAGTCTGGGGCGGTCTGCCGGGCACTCCGGAAGAAGACGGCGACCGTTTCATCGAAATTTGGAACCTGGTGTTTGACCAGTTCGAAGACTTGCCCGACGGCAGCCGGATCAATCTCAAAAAGCCCTCCATTGACACCGGCATGGGGTTGGAACGTATTGCCGCCATTTTACAGGGCGTTCACTCCAACTTTGACATCGACCTGTTTCAAAATCTGATCAAATCGGTGGCCGATTTGGCCAACTCCGATCCCGAAGGACCGCTCAAGGCTTCTCACAACGTCATCGCCGACCATCTGCGTTCGGCCGCCTTTTTGATTGCCGACGGCGTGCTGCCTTCCAACGAAGGCCGCGGTTATGTTTTGCGCCGCATCATGCGTCGCGCCATGCGCCACGTCCACCTGCTGGGCGTGCGGGAACCGATGATGTACAAGCTGTTGCCCTCATTACAAAAGGAAATGGGCGAAACCTACCCCGAGCTTTATCGTGCCGAGGCTTTGATCTCCGAAACCCTGAAAACCGAAGAAAGCAAATTCATCCGCACCCTCGAAAAAGGCTTGCGTTTGCTGGACGACGAAACCGCCGGTCTGAAAGAAGGCGATACCCTGCCCGGCAAAACCGCGTTCAAGCTTTACGATACATACGGTTTTCCGCTTGACCTCACTCAGGACGCTCTCAAGGCCAAAAACATTGCCGTCGATACCGACGGTTTTGATCAGGCAATGGAACAACAACGCAACGAAGCGCGCAAAAACTGGGCCGGCTCCGGTGACGAAGGAATTGAAAAAATCTGGTTTGAACTGTTCGACCGGTTCGGCAAAACCGAATTTCTCGGTTACAGCGCCCTTAAAGCTGACGGACAGGTAACGGCACTGGTCCAAAACGGACAACAGGTTGAACAAGTTGACAACGGCGAATTTTATCTGATTGCCAACCAATCCACCTTTTACGGTGAATCCGGCGGTCAGGTCGGCGATATCGGACTGATCAAAGGCAACGGTTTCACCATTGAAGTGACTGACGCCAAAAAGAAAATCGACGGCATGATTGTTCACAGCTGCAAAATGATTGAAGGAACCGTAAAAACCGGCGATATTGCAAGTTTTGAAGTTGATTGCGACAACCGGGCACGGATCCGCGCCAACCATTCGGTAACCCACCTGCTCCATCGGGCTTTGCGCGACATTTTGGGAGATCATGTCACCCAGAAAGGATCTTACGTCTGCGCCGGCCGGGCACGTTTTGACATCTCGCATCCCAAACAAATCACCGCCGAGGAAGTGCGCCGTGCCGAAGACATCGTCAATGCTGCCGTTCGCAAAAACTATAAGACCGTAACCCGCATCATGACTCCGGACGAAGCCATCAAATGCGGCGCGATGGCTCTGTTCGGCGAAAAATACGGCGAAACGGTCCGGGTCGTCAGCATGGAAAACGACCGAGAGACCTTCTCGCGTGAACTCTGCGGCGGCACCCACGTCAACTCGACCGGAGACATCGGCTATTTTAACATTGTCAGCGAAAGTGCCGTTGCCGCCGGCATCCGACGGGTTGAGTTTGTCACCGGACACGCTGCCGAACAATATGCACAGGATATTGAGGACAAACTGCATCATATCAGCCAAATATTGAAAACCAACCCTCATGACCTTGAGGCTCGCATCAATTTGCTGCTGGAAGACAAAAAAAGACTGGAAACCCAAATTCTTAATATCAAAAAACAATTTGTCAGCCACAAAACCGCCGACAATCAGGACAAAATTGAAACCATCAACGGAATCAAATTTGTCGCCAAACAAATCGACAATGTTCAGGCCAAAGAATTGAAAGCGTTCGTCGACGAGATCAAGGAACAGATCAAAAGCGGCATTATTGCCCTTTTCAGCTGCAATGACGGCAAAGTTTCGGCCGTTATCGGCGTCACCGACGACCTAACCGCTCAATATTCGGCCGTCAGCCTGATCAAGGAAGTGGCACCGTTTATCGGCGCCAACGGTGGCGGCGGCCGTCCCGACATGGCTCAGACCGGCGGCGCCGAAACCGGCCGCCTGAACGAAGCAATGGACGCGCTGCGTCGAATCATCTGACAACTTTCTGCAACGGGATAAAAGTATGTTTAAGCCACTCAAAATACCGGTAAAATTTAAAAAAATCAACCTGTACAATCGGTATTGGCAAGCTCAGGATTATCACCTGCGCGATTATTTGCATACTTTTACCCGCCAGTTAAAAGTTGATGTTAACAAATCGTTTCGTCGCGAATTGTACCGAAAGCTGATCCACCTGAGTTCTTTATGGATTCCGCTGACCATCTATTTCATTCGCGAAGAAATTGCGGTCGGCTTGTTTACCCTCATCTTTATCGGCAACGGATTGCTTGAATACGGAAATTTCAAAAAATGGAAGTGGGCAAGGATCATCTTCGGAGGCCTGTTTTCCAAAACCCTGCGCCGTAAAGAAAGCGCCCGCAGCCACTTTCAGTTTACCGGTTCGATGTACGTCATGTCGGCCGCCGTTCTGAGCACCGTTTTTTTCACCAAGCCGGTTGCCGTCATCGCCATGACGGTCATGCTGGTTTCCGACGCCTGTTCCGCCTTGTTCGGCAAAGCATACGGCACCCGCCAGATATATCACAACAAATCTCTTGAAGGAACAACGGCTTTCTTTGTCAGCGCCCTGTTGATCAATATGCTGTTTCATAATCTGGAACCGTTTGGCTATGTCAGCGTAATTGCCTGCGTTCTGGCCACTTTAGCCGAAGTTTACGAAGAAAAAACCCGGATTGACGACAATTTGGCCATTCCGCTGGTGATCGGCTTATGCCTGACTTTTCTCAACTAAACCACCGCCCCATGAAACTGTATCATTACATAAGCAAAGGAAATTCGGCGCTTGAGGGCGGTATCCTTTCTTTCGCCAACAATCCGCAGGCAGACCTCAGTTATTATTACAAACGTTCCGGTGCCGATACGCATCAGGGAATCGTCCGCTGGATGGAAAGCTGCTTCAGCGGCCGCAGCCGGGGCATCAGAGCTTTTACGGAACCGATACGATGGACAGAAAACAGTTTGTGCTTAAAAAAGTTTATTGAAAATGCAGACGTGTTCGCAATCGATCTCGAAGCCTTGGAACGCGACAATCTGTTAGAAGCCGTGTATGTCAGCCCGCCGGTGTCCGAAGTTCCCGGCATCAACGAACAAAACACTTTCGACGAGATACTCTTCAAACTAAACGGCACCAATGAGATCAGCACTTCTCCGGTCGACTGGAACGCCTGCAACGATAAACTGGGACGCCGGTTTGCTTATGTCCGCTATTATCTGATCATTATCAAAGGCGGCATTATTCCGCCGCAATACATCACCAAAGAATAATAATCTGTCTTATCCCCTGACAAAAAGCGGACCGTCTTTACAAAGACAGCCCGCTTTTCATTCTAATACCGAATTTGTTTTACTGCTGTTCAAGATCTCTTACGGATTGAACAAATTCCTCAAAACTGCCCGACTGTTCAAACAGATCAAAATTGTCATCCACAAATGCGCAATACTCCTGCGGTGACAGCAGCCGGTCATATTCCGGTTTCCATGCCAAATCATTGACATCTTTTCCTTCTTGATGCGCCAACTCAAGCATAATCAAAAGCTTGCGTTCATCATCAAACTCTTGGTCGATGCTCTTTTTGTAATTTTCCAAAATATTTCCCAGCTGTGTTTTAAAGGACTGATCTTTGTTTACCCATTTTTCCACCGCAGCAATCTCTGTCTGATAGGCGGTATGAAACTGTTCGGGAAGCTTCTTTAAGTCCACGCCCTGAGCATGGCAATAACGGCCGATCAAATTTGAATAACGTTCGACAACACCATACGAAAAAGCTATTTTTCCTCTCTGTTCTACCGTCAACCGGTTGTTAAACAGATAAAAATAACCGCCGGCAAAACTCAAACCCAAAAAAGCAAGTACCACTGCCAGATCACGGACATAATTCGCGCGACCGGCCATTTGGTGTTTATGACGGTAGTTCTCGATTCGGAAAGCGCTCAGGGTTGCACCGACAATAATTACCCACCAAATAATTAAGATGATCGGATTTGACTTTGGGTTATTGAGATTCATATACAATGCGCCGGCTTTATCAATCGTATAAAGCAACGCAAACAGCAGCAAAGACCAGCGATACCCTTTTACGTTAAGATACAATAACGGGCACAAAACAAAAGAATAGATTGCCGCATTTTCATAATTGCCCACGACTACCGCGCTTACCCAGGTCAAAATCAGAACAAGTGCCGCCGGCCAAAAACGCGAAGACGCATACCATTTGGTTTGTTGATAGTTCTCAGCACTTTCACGAATATATTCCCGATCCGCCCACAAAGCGGCGCTCATCCAAAGTCTGTTTTTTTCTTTTTTTGCCTCAGGCTGTTGTTGATCATTATTTTCAGTCATATTAAAATTCCTAGTCTTTTTTTAGTTTCATGTATTCGGGAGAAAAACCGTGCGGATGCCGGGCTCGAAGTTTTTCCACATTGTGGCGGATAACGTCATCCCAACCGACGTTCAAGGCAATTGCGGCTTGCGCAACATACCAACAAACATCACTCAACTCGTCAATCAGTTTCTGCCGGTTTTCTTCATTGAGTTCTTTGCCGTGGAATTTGAGTTTTTTCCACAGATCGCCGATTTCTCCCGCTTCGCCGCACAAACCGGCGGCAGCCATATCCATTCGCGCAAAATTGCCGTTCAGCCATTTTGAAAGCTCTTGTCCGCGTTCCAAGAAAGCGTCATCTTTCTTCCCCAACGGCGAAGCAACCTCATCGACGAATTTGGAATATTCATCAAAAAATTTCTTTATATCATCCATTTAATTATCCTTATTAAACTGCAACTTTAGCTTTTATCGCTTCGTAGCAATGATAATCCACCAGCTCAAAATCTTCATATTTAAACTGATTGATGTCTTTGATTGCCGGATTAATTTTCATCTGCGGCAAATCCAGAGGTTTGCGTTGCAACTGTTCTTTCACCTGATCAAAATGATTGTGATAAATATGCGTGTCACCGAGAGTATGTACAAATTCTCCCGGCTGCAGACCGCAAACCTGAGCAATCATCATCGTAAGCAACGCATAGGAAGCAATGTTGAACGGCACACCGAGAAACATATCGCAACTGCGCTGATACAACATACAGGACAGTTTGTTGTCGGCAACATAAAACTGAAACATCATATGACACGGCGGCAGACGCATTTCGGCGATTTTGCCGACGTTCCAGGCCGAAACGATCATACGGCGATCATTGGGATTATGCTTAAGCTTTTCAATCACTTCCGCCAGCTGATCGATACCCTCGCCGTTCCAGTTGCGCCACTGCGAACCGTAAACCGGTCCCAAATCGCCGTTTTCGTCCGCCCATTCGTTCCAAATCCGCACACCGTTTTCCTGCAAATAACGGATGTTGGTTTCACCTTTGATAAACCACAACAATTCGTGAATAATGCTTTTGAGATGCATTTTTTTGGTTGTCATCAACGGAAAACCCTTTTGCAGGTCAAACCTCATCTGGCGCCCAAACACCGATCTGGTGCCGGTGCCGGTACGATCCATTTTATCAACACCGTTTTCCAGAATATCATTAAGCAAATCTAAATATTGCTGCATCAATCCAGTCCTTCTTCAATAGCTTTGACAATTCTTTTAAGCACGTTCTGTTCGACAAACTCTCCTTTACGAACCAGGATTCGAGTCGTAATATGATCCAACTCATAATCGCGGGAGATTTGCCGATAATTTTTATTTAAACTTTCAACACAGGGAGTTATGCAAACCTTTTCACCTTTAACATCAGGATCAAGAGGGCCGTGATAAACACAATCGACCACAATTTCCGGCATCAGTTTGGCCCCGCCGGTCATAAACAGCTTATAAACGGTGGCACCGCCGGCAATATACAAATCCTCGTCCCATTCCTTGAACAAATTAACGTCGTTAACCACAGCGTGCTTTTCGGGATCAGAGACCTGATAAGCCGCATCCAGCGTCAACACGTAAATTTTGCGGTTGGGAAGCGTACGGTTGGGAAAACTTTCGTAGGTCGTCTGCCCCGCAACCAGGCTTTGGCCTTCGGTGATGCGGCGAAACCGCTGAAAATCCGACTTTACATGCCACGGGATTTTCGGCCCGATACCGATAACATTATCGTCTTGATGACGGCACCAGATTGCGACTTTGGTCATTTTTTCCCTTTCATTGTGCTTTTACGACCGCAATTTTAACACCTCGGCGTCGCTTGACAAGTCCGTCGCGCAAGTTATCACACAATTATTTATGCAAACCACTTGCAAAATATCTTTTAATCGCCTAAAATATAAGTGTTGAGCAATCAACTATGACACTAGAGGCTGTGTGGAATAGATATTCTGGACCCGGGGGCAGTACCCGGCGCCTCCACCAAAATTTTCAACGGGGGCGAGACAGGATTGACAGGGTATAATAAAGGCATTTTGCTGTGTTCGGTGAGATACCACCGTTATCGGTTCAAAATAAAATGAATGCTAACGATAATGAATTAGCACCTGTTGCTTTGGCTGCTTAATTGGTAGCTGCAACAAACGCAAATCCTCATAACTATGGTTAGTTGTGAGTGGGGAGTGAGCCACCCAGCAACAGAACGGCTCATTTTTTAAGTTTAAAAAGAGGAAACGGCCGCAAATGGAAAAATATTTAAATGAAATCAATTATGACCGCTTGGTGGAAAACGCCCTGAAACATGTCGTCATTGATGCTTTAAAAATTGTTGAAAAACAAGGCCTGCCCGGCGACCATCACTTTTATATCGCTTTTCGTACCGACTATCCGGGGGTGCAGATGGACGAACTGATCCGCAGTCAATACCCCAAAGAAATGACTATTGTGCTGCAAAACCAGTTTTCCGACCTCAAAGTCGGTGCCGCCGGTTTCAGCGTTACGCTCAAATTCAGCCGCGTTCCTTATGTTTTGGAAATTCCTTTTGCCGCGGTAACCTATTTTGGCGATCCGAGTGTCCGTTTCGGCATCAGTTTCGGCAGCGAACTCGACAGCAACACCCCCGAAGCCGAAGCGGCGCCCGCCCGTAAAAACGCCGACGTGGTCTCTATCGACGCTTTTCGGAAAAACGGCAATGCTTAAAAAGTCGGTTATCATCGCCGGACGCCACTACACCAGCATTTCGCTCGAAAAAGAGTTTTTTGACGAGTTGATTAATATCTGCAGCCGCCGCAATATTTCCCTCAATCAGCTGATCACGGAAATAGATACCGGACGAAGCGAAAAAAACAACCTTTCATCGGCCGTACGCATCTACGTCCTCAATCATCTCAAAAAGCAAATTTCGGCTTAGCGTTCATAATAAAGATTGCTTACTCTTCCTTTTTGCATTAACATGTTCTTTATTATAATTTTCAACAAACGGGACTTGAGTCATGGCAAATTGGTTTTCCAGAATGTTTCTGGGTTCGGTCGTAATCGGTTCTCTTTCAGGTTCCGCGGCACAGGCTGCCGATAACAGCTACTCGGACGTCCGGACCGATCCGGTAGAAATTCCGGCAGACGTCCGTAAAGGGCTTTCACATATTCGGATCTTTAAAAACGTCATCCCGATTGATCGCGATACCCCTCTTCCCGGCAGTTGGAACGGCGGCGGTTACAATCAGGAAATAAAAGCCCACTACGACCATTCGCATCGCAGAGTGGTTTGCCAAACCTATTCCGTCAGTGATCAGATTGCCTATCTTCGCGCGCGACATCACGATAATCAACTCCCGCGTAACGATTTCACTGCCGCCTTACAAGAATTTCAGCAGATGTTAAAAGCGGTCAAATATCCCGGCCCGCTGCCCAAATCGCTGGAAGAAGTTCAAAACGTTCTTTCCTCTGCCGAAACCGTTTTAAGCAAGAAAAACATGCAAAACGTACGCCGGACCGCTTTTGAAACCGGTTTGGAAGCGGCCGCCGATTTTTTACGCTCAATTGACAACATCAATTTCGAAAACACTTCCTCTCATGTTGTCACGCATGAGCTGGAACACGGACAAACCGCCCTCATTAAGGAAAAAGCCCTCCTCCCTTCCTCTTTGCTGTCTCCTCAGGATTATCTGCTGTTCAGCATGGCGGACGAACTCAATTCTTTTTGCAAAGAAGGTCAAATCACGGGAAAAACGCCGCAACAGGTGATTGACGAATTTCGCCAAATTCATCAGGGCGGATATCTGCAACGCAATTCGGAGGCCATTTTTGATTCTCACAGCTATTGGAATTCGGAAACCTATAAGCATGCTTATGCTCAAAATCTTGATTTAAAAGCCGTATCGCAAATTACCGCCACCGCACCCGTTGTCTTCGGCGAAACCTTTACCGCCAACCTCAACGGGCAGTCTTATGCGATATCAAAATGTATTCGCGAATCGGATCAGAGCTTTTGCTATACTGTCATGGAAGACGGAGAACGGCAACGCCTGCCCGACGAAAGCATCGTTACCGCGCCTGACGGCAAAAAATACGAAGCTAACGTCCTCTATGCTTCAAACGGCAAACCGCTGACGGATCGGCAAGGTCACAAAAGCGGCGGATACGGATATTGGGATGAACAAGATGGTTGGAGTCTTAAACTGGCCGAAAGCCGGATGCAGGCGCAAGACAATTTCAGCCGCCGCAATTTCGAAAAACTGATGACGGAAAAATTTGGCGAAAAATCACCTGACAATACGCTGCGCCGCCTGATCGAGGCCGAATTGGAACAGTACCGCCAAAGCGGTGATTATCAAAAGCTGACCGGCATGTACACAAGCGAAACGATCGCCCCGGCTTACGCAGCCGACTGCAAAACAACCCCGCTGACCGACGACTATGTCCGCGCCGGTGACCGGTTCCGCGCCAAAACAAACGATAACACCGCAAATTTGGTTGACATTACCGACAACTACACTAAACAGCGGGTCATCAGCAAACATATTGACTATGCCCGCACGGTTCTGTCAGACAAGAATACAAATCAGGAAACGGTTCAGTCCCAACAGACTCCCCCAAGCCGCGGCGATTACAGTCAGTTTATCGAAACCTACAAACAACTGGAACAACAGCGAAAGTAGTTTTTTCTTCAAGACTTTCCCCGGCACAACACCCAAAAAGCCCCGCAATTGCGGGGCTTTTACAAAAATGCGGCACTCAGTCGGTTTTACTCCTCGGTTTCGTCATCAACCTCGGTTTCGTTGTCGGCCGAGATCATCGGAAGGTCGCTTTCTTCGCCGGTCAGCTCGTTTTTACGCCGGCGGCCGCGACGTTTTTTCTGCGGTTTTTTGCGTTGCACGGCGCTGATAACGTAATTGCCGGCAATTTTATACAAATCGGTCAGATGCCCGTTATACATATGGTCACCGTCCTCAATCATTGCAAAATCAACCTCGACGCTGCGCTGTCCGTTAAGCCGCTTGGCCAAAGCCGATACCGTTGCCGGCGTAACAATTTCGTCCTGTCCGCCCTGAACAATCAGCCCCGAAGTCGGGCATGGCGCCAGAAAAGAAAAATCCTTTTCGTTGGCCGGCGGAGAAACGGCAATAAAATTGTTGATATCGGGACGACGCATCAACAACTGCAGCCCGACCCACGCACCGAAAGAATAACCCGCAATCCAGCATTGACGCGCTTCCGGATTGACCGACTGCAGCCAGTCAAGAGCCACCGTCGCGTCCGAAAGTTCGCCCGGACCGTCTTCAAACTGCCCCTGCGAACGGCCGACGCCGCGAAAATTGAAACGAAGAACCGAAAACCCCAGATCTTTGAAACAACTGAACAAAGCATATACAACCTTATTGCTCATTGTTCCACCGTATTGGGGATGGGGATGCAAAATCAGGGCAATCGGCGCGCCGGGACGGCTGCTTTGATGATAACGTCCCTCTATTCTGCCGGCATGGCCGTTAAACAATACTTCTGTCATCTGGCAATCTCTTTTAAATCTTGAATTTAGTCATTTTTGTTATACAATATATTTAAATACTGTATAAAACGTTAATTTTAGGGAATATATCACATATCAACCGCAAAATACAAGCATAATCTTTCCCGGCGGCGGACGGTAAGGGCTTTTTTAAGATGTAACCGAAATGTAACTATTATTTTTGATTAACATATGCTACTATAACCATAGTGGAACATTGTGGAGGCGAGAATGAAAAAATTATTCAGTATTTTGGCAATGGCTGCGGCTTTGGTAACCGCCAAAGGCGTCTCGGCCCAGTTGCCGGCCAACCCTTGGGATATCAGCCCCAACGACGGAACTTTTGATAACGTCGATTACTCAACCACAACCCGGGATTCCGTAACCAATGCACCGATGTACAGCAACGGTCCGACCGACGGCGAAGTCCTTCCGGTAGACCCGTGGGCCAAAGCCCGCGATAAAAGCGGTATTGAAACCTGGCGCGGTTCCGCCCAGCACGGCCGCTTAAATTACGTCGGCGAAGCAACCACTTACGGTGATGCTCAGGGGCAGGAAATGATTGCGCCGGAAGTTAACCGCCACAATATGCTGGTTGCCTTGGAACATCTGAGAAAACTCGGCTACAAAATTCCTGACAGTTATGATCAGAAAATCAAAAACCTTCCCAATGCCTATCGCCAAATCCTGCGCGAAAACTATGAAAATGTCCACAGCGCCGACGATCCGTTCGGAAAAAGCTTTGTTCATATCATGGACGGCATCGAAGAAGGAACCGGACTTGACCTGGAAAACATTTTGTTTAACTCGCTTAATATTTTAGGCACGGACTAAAAGAGGTTTTGCCATGATGCGTATGTTGGTTGTCCTTTCCGTCTTTTGTTTCGGTATTTCCGCCGCCGAGGCGCAGTACAATCCGGATGCAAATGCCGAACTTGCCGCTGCCCGAACCGCGGTTAAGGAAATCCGGACTAAAGACGTGGTCACCGCCGCCAAACCGCTCAATAACAAAATTGACTACATTGCCGGTCGTTATGATGCCGGAGAACTGCGGGCGCTGATCAAAAACTATGAAAAAACCAACAAAAAAATTGCGGCCCGACAAGGCAAGGCTTATCTTCCTTACGACCGCAAAATTGACGTTAACAATCCGCAAAAGGTCAAACGTTATTTCCGCAACCGCGTAGATATTGTTTTCTGATCCTTTTTTCGTCTCCGATATCCAAAACATCCCCCTTTTTCGGGGATGTTTTTTTATCCGCCTTCGATCTTGCCGATATCAAATTTTTCGTTTTTTCGTACGACAGCCGATGCAAGAAACGGTCATTTATTCAAGATACGAAAAAACTTGCAATTTTTTTTATTCAGAATATATACATACCTGACAGAATGTATAATTTATCAATAAGAGCAACCCAACGAAAGTATAAAAATGAAAGAGATTATTAAAAAAATCGGGGATTTGTCCATTCCGCTGATTGTCGGTATCGCAGCAGCCCTGGTATGGGCCAACATTGACGCTTCGTCTTACAACCGCGTAATATACGCCCCTCTGGCCTTCGGGGTTAATTTTCATTTTTTGGTCAACGATGTTTTTTTGGTTTTGTTTTTCGGTTCGGTCAGCATCGAGATCGTGCACGGAATTGCTCCGGGCGGAAATCTTTATCCGGTCAAAAACACCGTCAGCAATCTGCTCGGGGCACTGGGCGGGGTTCTGCTTCCGATTGTCATTTTCTTTGCGCTTAACCATTTTTTCGGCTCGCCTGCTTATAACAACGGCTGGGCGATTCCGACCGCAACCGACGTTGCCATCTCGCTGTTGTTTGCCCAAATCATCTTCGGCCGCAAGCACCCTGCCTTCACCTTTCTGCTGTTGCTGGCGATTGCCGATGACGTTGCCGGGTTGGCTATCATTGCCTTGTTTTATCCCGATCCGGAACTTCCGGTCGAACTGCCGTGGCTGTCGCTGGTCTTTGTCGCCGTTGCGGTTGCCTGGCTTTTGAACAAACACCGGGTTAGATCTTACTGGTTCTACTTACTTGCCGGGGTTTTGTCATGGATCGGCCTGCATGAAGCCAACATGCATCCGTCGCTGGCTCTGATCTTCATTATTCCTTTTATACCCCACACGCCCAAACCGGGACAAGAACGTTGCCCCACCGAGTTGGACCGTTTTGAAGCCGATTTTAAACCGATTGTCGATTACGGGCTCTTTTTCTTCGGACTCAGCAATGCCGGTGTTGTTTTTTCCAGTATTTCCGTCTTAACCTTCATTATTTTCATTGCCTTGTTGTTTGGCAAAACATTCGGAATTTTTGCACTGGTCAAGCTGGCTGGTTTGATGAAGTTCAACATCAACCCTGCAATTACCAACCTGGACCTGCTGCTGATCGGCATGACGGCCGGGATCGGCCTGACGGTTTCCCTGTTTATTGCCGAAATCGCTTACACCGATTTGGTTATCGGCGACGCAGCCAAAATGGGGGCTTTGTTCAGTCTGTTTAACGGCTTTATTGCCATTGCCGCCGCCAAACTGCTGCGCCGCCGTCGCGAGCCTGAACATATTTGAATTTCGAGTTTCCGTTTGCTTTCCGAAAACCCGTTCGCCGTCGGACGGGTTTTTCGCATTTATACTTTCGATCAACAAAACGTCTTTTTTGTAAAAATTAACACTTTATTTTCTTTTTCCTTTTAAAATTCCCTTATCTGTTTCATAAAAGAGAATTGAATATGTTATCTTTCCGTTGCTTTATTGCCCTGTTTTTATTGACGGTTCTTGTTCCGGCAACCGCTAGTGCCGCCCGTCGCCCGCCGGCTTCCAGCATTGTTGTCAACGCCAAAACCGGAGAAGTTTTGTCGTCGCAAAACGCGGATGCCCCGCATCATCCGGCTTCGTTGACCAAACTGATGACATTGTATATTACTTTTGAAGCCTTGGAAAAAGGAATCATCAAAATGGATGACCTGCTCCCGGTTTCGCAAAACGCCGCCAACCGATCGCCGTCGCGTCTCGGCGTCAAACCGGGCGACAAGCTGAAAGTCAGCACCGCCATTGATGCTCTGATTATTAAATCCGCCAACGATTGCGCAACCGTACTGGCGGAGGGACTCGGTTACAGCGAACCCAAATTTGCCGAAAAGATGACTGAAGTCGCCAAAGCGCTGGGAATGAAAAATACCGTTTTCAAAAATGCCTCCGGCCTTCCCAACCGTCGACAGATTACGACGGCACGCGACATGGCAACCCTGGCGGCAGCCGTTTATTATCATTTTCCGCAATACTACGATCTTTTTTCCCGCACTCAGTTTTCGTATGACGGCAAAACCTATTACACCCATAATCACCTCTTAAAAAGCTTTGAAGGCGCCGACGGCATGAAAACCGGTTACATCGCTTCGGCCGGTTACAATATCGTCACTTCGGCCCAACGCGACGGCGAACGCGTCATTGCCGTCACCCTCGGACACAACACGCTTAAGGAACGCGACCGTGCCGCCGCCAAACTGATGGAACAGGCTTTTGGCAAACTGGCCCTTAACGACGCTGCCGCCGTAACGCCGGTGTTTGCCAAACTCGAGAACAACGATTTCAAACTGGCCGAACTGACAAAAGAAGAAACCTCTGCCGCCTCCGAGGACGCCGCGTCCGTACAACCGGCCCCTGCCGACGCAATCTGGGCGGTTCAGGTCGGCGCTTTCAGCAACTATGCCAAAGCCCGAGTCTATGCGCTCAAAATCCGCCGTCAGTTTCCGCAGTTTAAGGACCGCCGCATTGCGGTAGAACCGGCTCAAACGGCTTCTTCGATCATTTATCGCTCCAAACTGGTCGGTTTTGATAAAAAAGATGCGGGAGAAATATGCAAAAATTTGCAAAAGTCGAACAAGTCCTGTATAGTCGTTCCGATTAAAACAGATTCGCAACTCACATTGGCGGTAAAATAACAAATGAGCGACAGACAGGCACACACAATCGTTATCAGCAACGAAAAAGGCGGAACAGGAAAATCGACCATCTCCATGCATCTGGCGGTAAAGCTGATGCAGGAAGGATTCCGAACCGCCGTCGTTGACATGGACGGACGTCAGGGAACCTTGTCCCATTATATTGACAACCGGCGCCGTTTTTGCGCCGACCAGGGGCTGCAGCTTCCCATTCCCGAACTGCATACGTTTGCGCCGGTCGAAAACATTGCCGACATTGAGAACCATTGTAACGAAACCAACAAAAAAATCCGCGCCTTGCTGCCGCAGTTTGATGCGGTGCTGATTGACACGCCCGGCAATAAAAATTATCTGTTTGAACAAGCCCATCAATATGCCGACACTCTCATCACCCCGATTTCCGACAGCCTGATCGATCTGAACGTTATTTCAGAAATCGACTGCGCCCGTCCCGACGAGCGTCATGCCGGCCACTATGCTCAATATATCTGGGACGTCAAAAAATATTTGGCCTCTCGCGGCAAACCGATGCTGAACTGGATTGTCGTCGGCAACAAGATATCTTCGTTAAACTCGCGCAACAAAAACCAGGTCTTCGACTACCTGCAGAAAGCGGCCCGCACTTACGGCTTCAGAGTGGCTCCGTCAATCCGTGACCGCGTCATTTACAAAGAGCTCTTTTTGCAGGGACTGACGGTTCTCGACATGAATCACGAAGCCCTGAAATGCCGTCTCAGCGTTTCGCACATTGCGGCCAAACAGGAAATTAAAAATCTGGCGGAATTCATTTGCCCGTAAAAATGGTTTCGGGCTGCATTTTTCAAAATAATAGTTAGTAAAACCAAGCTTTCTCTTGAGTCTCGGCCAAATGGTGTTAAATTACCAAACATCATATCAACACGTATTTTTAAGGAGAGATTATGATACAAGTTATTTCAACCACCCCCTATACCGACCAGAAGATGGGAACGGCAGGATTAAGGAAAAAATCCAAAGTTGTGATGCAGGAACATTATTTTGAAAATTTCCTGCAAAGCATATTCAATACCATCAACCCGGCGGGAAAAACTTTTATTGTCGGCGGCGACGGCCGTTTTTATAATGACATCGCGATCCAGAAACTGATTAAAATGGCAGCAGCCAACGGCGTCAAAAAACTGATCATCGGCCAAAACGGTTTTCTGTCGACACCGGCCGCATCCAACCTGATTTTGAAAAAACACACCGACGGCGGTTTCGTTCTTTCGGCATCCCATAATCCGGGCGGCGAAAACGGCGATTTCGGCATCAAGTTTGCCACTGAAACCGGCGGCCAGTGTTCCAGCCAGATCAGCGATCAGATTTTTGCCAATTCGCAAACCATTTCGGAGTTCAAAACTTTTGACGCTCCCGACGTCGATTTGAGCCGTATCGGTACCCAGAAACTGGGAGAAATGGAAATCGAAGTGATGGATCCGATTTCTGATTACGTCACTTTGATGCAGCAGATTTTCGACTTTGAACAGATTAAAAAAATGTTCGACAACGGTTTTACCATGCGTTTTGATTCGATGAACGCGGTAACCGGTCCCTACGCCATCCGAATTTTTGAAGAAATTCTCGGTGCGGCAAAAGGCTCGGTCTTAAACGCGACCCCAAAACCCGATTTCGGCGGCCTGCATCCGGATCCGAATTTGGTTTATGCCAAAGAACTGGTTAACCTGATGTATGCCGACAATGCTCCCGACTTCGGCGCAGCCAACGACGGCGACGGCGACCGCAACATGATTCTGGGCAAGAAATTTTTTGTTACCCCGAGTGACAGTCTGGCCATTCTGACCGACAACTACAACCTGATCCCCGCTTATAAAAACGGCATTTACGGCGTAGCCAAATCGATGGCAACATCCACCGCCGTCTCCCGTGTTGCCGCCGCCAAAAACATCGGTTATTATGAAGTGCCGACCGGTTGGAAATACTTTGTCAATCTGATGGATTCCAACCGCATTACTTTCTGCGGCGAAGAAAGCTTCGGCACCGGTTCCAGCCATATCCGCGAAAAAGACGGCATCTGGGCCGTTTTGTTCTGGCTCAACATCATTGCCGCCACCGGCAAAAGCGTCGAAGAAATTACCCGTGCCCACTGGGAAAAATACGGCCGCAGCTACTATCTGCGTTTTGACTTCGACGGTATTCCAACCGACGTCGCCGGCCAACTGATGAAAGACCTGGAAGCCAAACTGCCGTCCCTGAACGGTCAGAAGATCGGTTCGTACGAAGTCAGCAAGGCGGAAAGTTTCGTCTACAATGATCCGGTCGATCATTCCTCCACCGCCAACGGCCTGCGCATTTTGTTCAAGGACGGCTCCCGGATCGTTTACCGCTTATCCGGAACCTCCAGCAGCGGCGCGACCCTTCGCGTTTACATTGAGAAATTCAGCCGCGACAATCTGGCTGACGAACCGCGCGAGATGGTGGACGAATTGCTGAAAATCGCTTCTGAAATTGCCGAAATCGAAAAACGCACCGGTAAAAAAGAGGCCGATGTAACCACATAGAAAGGGTTGCATTCGATGCTGCAGAATATTAAACTTCCCCGTCCCGACCGGCTTTTGCAAAAAAGGCTGATCCGGTTGGCATATTCGTTGGTGGCGTTGACAATATCGCTGATCTTGTTCATCGTCTTTCCGCAGCATTTCATTTTATTGCTCAGCCTGACGGCCATGATTGCCGTATTTGCCCTCGTTCTTTCGCTTCTGACCTTAAAGGCCGGCGAAAAGGCGATCAGTTACGGCGGATTTGCCAACGAAATCATCCGTCACAGCCGTCAGGCCAAACGCATTGACAATTCTCTCGGGCAGGTCGTGATCGAAAACGACCGCGCCCGCGAATTGTTTAATCAGGGCAGTATCTTGAGCTTTTTGCAAAACAACCTTTCAGACAACCGCAGCAACGTGCTGGCTTTGCATCGGCTTAAAAACGCTTTTCAAAATTTGTCCGCCGAAAAAGTCACTCTGGCGCTGAAGCTTGGCGACAGCATGGAAAACGAAACCTGGTTTGAAATCAGCCTGAAACCGATTTCGCTTAAAAAAGCCGATTTGTTTGAACATTCGCTTGCTTTGAAAAAAATCCGCAAAGACACCTATTTGTACTGGAGTTTGCGCGATATTACCAACGAACATAACATGGAACAGGTTTTTCGCAACGAATGGCACGGCCTGCACGATTTTATCGATTACGTACCGATCGGACTGTATATTTGTACCAAAGAACATCTTATCGAATATTGCAACCACGCTTTTGCATCCATGCTCAATTATGACCGTGAACAACTGATCGGGACCGACTTAAAAAATCTTCTCAGTCCCAACTCAGCGGTACCGCCGTGCCGGGAGTGGGATAAAAGCGTCCATTTTATCAACAAATACGGTGAAGACTGCGAAACATTCATCCGCCAAACCAGTTTTCGCGAAAACAATCAGATCAAAATCCGCGGTGCCGCCGTCGCCGGACTTCCCAACGATAGCTTGCTCCGGCAGCAATTGGGGATAGCGGTCGACAAAATCAGTTGGCTGTTTGATTTTGCACCGGTCGGCATCATCTTTATTACTCCCGAGGGAACGATCCGCGAATGCAACCGCCAGGCTGAAATATTTTTACAGGCTCCGACCGGAGGCCTGATCGATACCGATTTGATGAGCTTTATCCGCAAATCGGATTGCCACGGCCTCAAGATAGAACTGGAAAACATTAACAGCGGCGCCAAACAATCCGCATCTATGGAAATCAGCCTGATGCACGGCCCCAAAGTCGCCCTTTCCTACATCACGCCGATGAAACCGCTTCACGGCAGCACGCCGCCGTCCGGTTTTGTTATTTTTCTGGTCGACGCCACCGAGCAGAAAAACCTCGAAGTTAAATTTGCTCAGGCGCAAAAAATGCAGGCAATGGGACAGTTGGCCGGCGGCGTCGCCCACGACTTCAACAATCTGCTAACGGCCATTATCGGCTTCTGCGATCTGTTGTTGCAACGTCACGGCATCGGCGATCCTTCTTTTGCCGACCTTATCCAGATCAAAAACAATGCCAACCGCGCCGCCGGTTTGGTGCGACAACTGCTGGCGTTTTCGCGCAAACAGCCGCTGCAGCCGAAATTGATTGACGTTACCGAGAACTTTATGGAACTCAGCCAGATGCTCAAAAGGGTTCTCGGCGAAAAAATCATCCTCAAATTCCATCACGGCAGCGATCTCGGTTTTATCAAGGTGGATCCGGTCCAGTTTTCGCAGGTCATTATCAATCTGGCCGTCAATGCCAAAGATGCCATGAACGGTAACGGCATTCTGACAATATCTACGCGTACCGAACACGTTGCGCGGCCGCAGCCGTTCGGCGAAGACACGATCAAACCGGGCGAATTTGTGGTTATCGAGGTTGCGGATACCGGTTGCGGTATTGCCGAAGAAAATCTTAACCGCATTTTCGAACCGTTTTTCTCCACCAAACAAAACGTTGTCGGTTCCGGCACCGGTCTGGGACTGGCCATGGTTTACGGAATTGTCCGCCAGACCGAAGGTTTTATCAAAGTTGACAGCAAACTCGGCCAAGGAACGACTTTCTCTATCCACCTGCCCCGTTTTGAACAAAACATCGAAGAGGAAAAAAACAACATCCCCGCTCCGCTTCGTCCCGAAGTGACCGCGGACGACGGTTCTCCGGTTCTGACCGTCAAGGAACAAAACACGGCTTCGCTGCCGATCAATCAAAAATTCATTTTTGGGTTAAACGTCTCGGCGATTGACAAAGGCCCCGACAACCATACCGCCGGATCCAACATTCGCATTCTGTTTGTCGAAGACGAAGACTCGGTCCGCAGCTTTGCCGTTCGTGCCCTCAAGAAAAAAGGATACCAGGTCACCGGATGCAACTCGGCCGAAAATGCGCTTGACCAGCTAAAGGACGAACGCAACTTTCAATTGCTGGTCACCGATATGGTGATGCCGGGGATGAACGGAATTGAGCTGGCCCGCCGTGTCCGCGAACTGATTCCCGGCATTAAAATCATTCTTGCCTCCGGCTATTCGGAAGAAATCGCCCGCAACGAACTCTCCGGCAACGACAGTTTCGAATTTATGGCCAAACCTTTCAGCCTCGGCGATCTAACCAAAAAAATATTTGACGTGTTGAATAAGGAACATACAAGCCATGAGCAATAAAAATCAACTGTCACTCGAATTTACTCACCAACCCTACATGGGAAAAGATGATTTTATCACGGCTCCCTGCAATGCGGAAGCTTTTCATGCCGTCGACAGCTGGCCCGACTGGCCGTTTTTTGCCCTGTGCATTTACGGTCCGCAAAACTGCGGCAAAACCCATCTCAGCCGCATCTTTTCCGACCGCGTTTCGGTATTGACCCGTTACCCTTACCCAATTCCCTGTATCGAAGCGGAAAAAATTACGCTGGAAATGCCGCCGCTGCTGTTTGAAAAACATCCTTGCCTGATCGTGGAAAACTTAACGCCGCATCTCAACCAAGAAGCCATGTTTCATCTCTACAACCTCTATCGCAATCAAGGGGGGAACATTTTGTTCACCGCGCGTCAGGCACCGGCCCGGCTTCCGGTAACCCTGCCCGATCTTCGTTCACGTCTCAGCATCGTCCCGGCAATCGAAATTTCGGAACCGGATGACGAACTGCTTTCGGCCTTGATCATCAAATTGTTTATGGACCGGCAAATTACCGTTTCGCTTGACATCGTCAACTATATACTGGTAAACATGGAACGTTCGTTTGCTTATGCCCACAAACTGGTGGCCGAAATCGACAACATTTCGCTGGCCTATAAGCGGGCCGTTTCAATCGTAATCGTCAAAGAAGCGATTGCCCAACTTAACCACAATCCGCAGGGTGAATTTTTTTAACTGCTGATTAACTGCTCTGACAAGGAAAACTAACTGATGACTTTTTTTAAAACCCCGCACGGCTTCCCCGCTTTGTCTTCCGCACGCTTTAATTTTCTCTACAGCCTGTTCACGATTGCCGCATATAACATTCCTTTTATTTTGGCGGCAAAACAAATCAGCGGTTCGTGGACCGGCGCGGCGTTGATTGCTGTTTGCGTTTTGTGCGGGCTTAACATCGTTTTGGCGCTTTTGTTTACCAAACATCTGGTTAAACCGTTGGCAATTGCTTTCTGCATCGTCAACACCGCAGTCCTTTACTTTATGACGGCTTACGGGGTAGTTATTGACAAGATTATGTTAATGAACGTCATTCAGACCGACGTTTATGAAGTGGCCGACCTCCTCAATGTCAAAATGTTCTTTTATTTGACCGCGCTGGGAATTATCCCGTCTTATCTGATTTATAAAACCCGCATTACTTTTTTGCCGTTCAAAAAAGAAGCGGCGGCAAAAGTGCTGCAAATTTTGTTTTATACCTTGATAATCGTCGCGGTGACCGCTGCGGCCATGCCGCGCGACCGCGAGGTTTTTAACCGCAACAAACATATCAAAAACGCCCTCATACCGGTCAATTATATCGGCGCGGCGATTTCGGTTGCCAAAATCAAATGGAAATACCGCAAAGACCGCCTGCAGGAAATTTCCGCCGACGCTCATATGTTGCCGCAAAGCCATAACGGCAAACCAAATTTGATTGTCGTGGTAATCGGCGAATCTGCCCGCGATGCCAGCTTTTCGCTTTCCGGATATCAGCGTCCGACCAACCGGCCGCTTGAAAAATTTGCCGACGAACTGATTTATTTTGATAATTTTTATTCTTGCGGTACTGCAACCGCGATATCGTTGCCCTGCATTTTTTCGCCCTATCCGCGTCAAAAGTTCGAACCGGAAAGCGAACGCCGGATCGAGAACGTACTGGATATTTTGGATCATGCCGGTTACAAAATGTTATGGCGCGAAAACAACACCGATTGCAAAGACAACTGTAACCGGATCGAACAGGAGAGGTTTTGTCACGTCAAAGAATGCCCGGACGAAATCATGCTGACCGATTTTGCCGCAAAGGTTCAAAGCAGCGACAAGCCCGCGGTTGTGGTTTTGCACCAACGCGGTAGCCACGGTCCGCTTTACAGCTTACGTTATCCCCCCGAATTTGAAGTTTATCGTCCGGTTTGCCGCAAAGAATTTTTGCACGACTGTCAAACCGAAGAACTGGTAAACGCTTACGACAACACCATTTATTACACTTCACATATGCTGGCGCAAACCCTTGAGCTGTTAAAACGATTGTCCGACCGCTATAACACGGCTTTGTTCTTCACCTCAGACCACGGAGAATCTTTGGGTGAAAACGGAGTGTATCTTCACTCGGCGCCTTATGACAGTGCGCCGGACGAACAAAAACACGTTCCCGGGATGTTCTGGTTTTCGGCCGATTACGCAGCGGACAACAATTTGGACGTCGAATGCGTGCGCCGACTGCGCAGCAATTACTTTTCCCACGACAACGTCTTTCATACGCTGCTCGGAATGAGCCGTGTTTCCAGTTCCTATTACAATCCGGAATTAGACATTCTGGCCCGTTGCCGACGTTAGGCTTTGCCATCCTTTGGCAGCCCGGCTCCACAATTTCGGTGTTTGTTCCGGCCGAGCTGGATTGTCATACTGCCGCAAAAGCTCTGTCAAAAGATACAGTCCGTTTTGGCTCGGCAGCACATAAACCCCGCCGACGGTCGGTGTGCGGCAACCGGTGGTCGAAGGCAATGAAAACGGCTGGTTAACGATTTTACAATAAGCCATATCGGCAAAAATGCGCGCTTCCATATATTCGCCCGAAAAACCGAATGCCCCGGCAAAATCAACCACCGGATTATCCGGCAGTCGTGCAAAAATATCGGCAAAAATCATCCGATGTTCAGGCAAAACACCGCCCTGACGATGCAGCAGGTTTTCAAAATCCTGTCTGACCAGTGGATTTTTCCAACCGCCGCCGAACAAAAGATACAAGGACGGCAGCATAAGCTGCGGATGAACATAGCGCAGGTTATAAACGTAACTGTAAGCGCTCAAATATTCGACAGTCCGCAAATTGTCGGCAAAAGAATAATTCTCGTCATAAACAAGCTTATACCAGTGCGGGTCCGAAGACTTGGGCGGCAATTGATGATAAAAATTTTCTCCTTCGCCGGTAACCGCCGCCTGATTGAACAGTCGCGACAGCAAATCGGGACGGACGGTTCCTTCGGCACCGAATTGCCCGTCTTTGTCAAACGGCAACCGTTTATATTCGCGCATCAAAAGATCGGCCAAATGGTTAAACGGTCCGATATCCCAACCGGCAATTTGAGGATGTTCCGAATCCTGCGTACGGGTAATCAGCGCAATATTACCGGTATTGCCGCCGTTGCAAAAGGCCACTGCGCCGTGTCCCCGCCCCGCCATCATCCGGGCAATATGAAAATTGTGCAACGGCGCCAACGGGGCACCTTCGCCGCCGTTCATAATGTCGTCGGAACGAAAGTCATAGATCACCGGGATACCGGTCAGGTCTGCCAGCAGCCGGGCATCGCCGACTTGCAGCGTATAAGGTTGACCGTTGCCGGCAATCGAAGGCGGAAAATGGTCACAGGTTTGCCCGTGAAAACCGAGAGCCGCTATTTGATTGCGCTCCAGTCCGCTGATCTCAACCAGATGATTAACGGCTTCCGCCACCAACCGGGTATAACTCTCCACCGTTTGAACAAACAACGGATCGTTCATCGCATCTTCGGTTGCCGCATATTGTTTTATATGCTCGCGCAACTCGATAAACTGCTGCTTCAAACGGTCGGGATAAGCAAACGAAAAAGCCTTTAAATCTTCAATTGCATTATCTTCAAAAGCCGTCAAAACAACGTCAACGGCATCCAGAGAATTGCCGGTCATAATCCCGATCGTGTTTATTTTCATTTCAAGTCGCTCCTATTGTAAACGCATGAAGATACTATAATCGGCATTGCCTTAATATTTGATTAAGCGCTGCAGGCATCGGTACGAACTTCGGCGCAAGCCGTACCGTTTTGAGTTGGCGCGCGGTTATCGCGGATATGTTCCTTCAGCTGATTTTTGAAGTCTTCGGCATTGCCGAAGCTGCGGCTTATATAGGCCGTCATCGTTATATAAATCAAATCGTCGATTGTGGGATGATTATGGATCAGCAAATTGAGCTTGCGGATCATTTTTTCTTTATACTTATAGTTGTCCTCGCCAAAATTTGCCAACCCGATCAGGCGCTGATGAATATCGCGGACGGTACGGGCATTGTATTCGATGCGGATTCTGGCCAGCTTGGCCTGATAGGCCGCTACCGACGCAAAATCAGAAACTTTTGCCAACTGTTTTTCCAGGTCGTTCTGCGGACAGATTTTGGCGGCCGCCTTTTCCAAAACGGCAAACAACAACCCTCTGCTGCCGGCATTTTGCAGGTCAAGAAGGAATGTCTCGCCAAAAGTTTTTTTTACGATTTCCCCTGCCATGGCCCTTCTCCTCGCTTCATAATTATATTTCGGTCTATAGAATAAAGTTTAGCATAAAATCACTGTATTCACAATAAAAAACTCGGATCCGGAACAATAAAATAATCTTATAAACTTAATTATTGATTTGATTATTTTCAACTGTCATTTTATAATTGTGGCTTTGAGGAGAAAAATATGAGCGAACTTTGTCTGTCATCCGAATTATATCCGATTGCCCCTGCCGACCTTGCCGTCTTGGAAGACGCACCGGCCGAATACCGCGGACGCTTCAAAAACGAAATCGTCGTTTTGATCGGTGACAGTCATGCCGGACAAATCGACACCTTGGTTTGCGGACGCGAAAAAGTTGCATCCGCCTTAAAAAACGGCATCGTCTCCGTCCCGGTTCGGATAGCTTTTGTCAGTAAAATTCGCCGCTTTGACTTCATCACCGTTTTCGTCAAGCCGCTTCGTTCCCGCTATAAAATATTCTCTTCCAACATTTACCACATTGACCCGGCGGAAATTCGCCGGATGAAAATCGAACGCAACATTCGTACCCGCGAAAACGCTTATGTCTTCAGCAATCCGTTGTTCTACTATGACGAACAGGAACGCACGCGCCAGTATAACGAATTATACGAGTCGATGAAAAAAGGATATAACGACGCCTTTCCGATCGATATCATGCTGCTGCGGATGATGGGCATCAAAGACACCGTCAATCAGGGACACCATCGGATGGGAATTGCCCTTGAATGCCGTTTGCCGCAGGTTGCGGTTCGATTCAGCGCTGCCGGCAGCGCCCCGAAAATTCTCCAACCGCTGTTAAAAGTGATTGCCGATATTAACATCACTCTCAAATTATGGAACAAAAAATGACCCGCATTCTTCATATTGCCAACTTCAACTCCCTACGCCTGAAAGGCTGCTTTCAATGCGGTTTTCCGGTAAAGATTTCTTACGGGCTGATCAAAAACGGCTTCGAAGTCATTAATTATTCCGACCGCGATTTGTGCCGGATGTTCGGTTTTGGGCATATGAATGCGCTCGGACGCTATCGGTTGGGTAAACACCTGTGTGAATTCTGTCGCACCGTCCGCCCCGATGCCCTGCTGTTGGGACATGCCAACACCATCGGCAACGAAACGATTATGCAGATTAAGAAAATGCTGCCCGGAATCCGGGTGATGCAATGGAACTGCGATGCAATCACGCCTGAGAGCCAACGTAATCTCGGCGCTGTCCGCGAGCGGCTGCAAGTCGTTGACGCCACGATGATTTCTACCGGCGATCGCCAAATGCTTCAACAATTCAAACAGGAAGGCAAACCGATTGCCTATCTTCCCAACATGGTCGATGCTTCGATCGAAACCGGAACCGCTTTTAATGATGCCGCTCTTCCCTACGATATTTTGCTTTGCGCCAACACCGGACGCCGTCAGTTTTGCGGCAAGGACAAAGAAGTTGAGCAAATTATCGACGAGTCTGCCGCACGGATTCCGGGTATTAAATGGCTGCTCGGCGGTTTGAAAGATCAGCCGGCCCTGCACGGCGCAGCCTATCTTGACGCCTTTAAACAAGCCGGGATCGGCTTTAATCTCAGCCGCTATAATGACGTTTATCTCTACAGTTCCGACCGTCTGGCTCATATCATCGGCAACGGACAGCTGGCAATGATTGACCGTGCCTGCGGTTTTGCAGACGTTCTCCCCGAAACCGGCGTTGCTTTTTACGGCAGCGAAACCGAGTTTTACGACAAGCTCGCCTACTACGTCAAAAATCCCGCTGCCCGCATGAAAGCCGCCCGGGAAGGATACGAAGCCTATTACAAAGAGTTTAACAATCAAACCGTCACCGCTTATATGGCCGCTCTTCTGTTTGACAACTTCCCCAAACCGGAACGTCCCTGGCAGATTGTCATCTGATCAACCGCTGCAAAACCGGGTCTTCGTCAATCAGGCGAACCGCCCGCCCCAGCGATTGCGGCTCCGAAAGGACGGTATAATAATTTTCCTTAATTGTCGGTGCCAGTTCAATCGCTTTAATAAACTCGGTCTTGTCAAACGGACTTTCCGCCACAAAGTCAAAAAAGCCGGTGGCCGACAAAATATCGCGCACGCCTTCGGTTTCGGGATTGTTTTGCAGCATCGTGCAAAGATAAGCCGCGGTTCCGACCTGCAATCCGTGCATTTTCGGTTTGGCAGCCAGTTCGTCCAACGCATGAGAAATCAGATGCTCCGACCCGCTTGCCGGACGCGAAGTCCCGGCAATTTCCATCGAAATGCCGCTGTAAAGCAATGACGTGGCCAGACTGCGTTGGAAACGGGATGATTCGATATCGCTGCTGTGACGCAAAAATAACAGATCCAGCGAATTATAAGCCATCATTGACGCAAAATCGTTGTATCTTTCCAGCCCGAGCGTAAAGGCGGTCTTCCAATCCCAAAGGGCGCTCACTTTTGCAATCATGTCTCCGACCCCGGAATACAAAAACGCTTTCGGACAATCGGCAATGACGTCCAGATCGATCACAACGCCGTACGGAATGGCCGATTTCACCGTTTTTCGCGCGCCGTTCACCGTCAGAGACGACGTCGGAGAACAAAAGCCGTCGTTGGACATTGAAGTCGGCACGCTGATGTAAGGCAGTCGCAACAGGTTGGAAACATATTTGGCAAAATCCAGTACCTTGCCGCCGCCGACCCCGACAATTGCTTTGGTTTGCGCCGGCAGCGAGAACGCGGTTGCGGTAATGTCTTCTATGGCAATCGTGCTCACAATATCTTCCGACAAAATTTCGACCCGGTGCTCTTTCAATCCGCCTTTAAGCTTATCTCCGAGCATTTCGTCCATTCCTTCGCCCCAAAACAGGGCAATGCCGGTCATATCCTTGTCAAACAGATATTTTCCGATTTTGGCAATTTTGTGAGAACCGATTTTTAACAGATAAGGAATATTAATCTGACGGTTGGCGGTTAGGTAAGGCGGATGTTTTTTCATTATTTTTTCCTTCCAAAAAACGGTAAACCTGTTCAAAATCAATCAGCTTAACCGCGGGGATCCCCAAATTGACACATTGCCGCAACAGCATTTTTCGCGCAAACACCCAATCCGCAATTCGCGCCGCCGCCAGATCGGGCATGCCGTCACCGCAATAGACGACGCGGTATCCCAACTCGTGCAGATAAGCAACGACGGCCGCTTTGTTTACACCGGTACCGGGATCGTAAAAACGGCTGTCTGCCGGGGGCGGCGTCATTTCAAGCCCGTGACGGCTGCTGTATGTTCCGTGGTTGGCCACCAGCCGAATTCCGTATTCGGCTATTTCCGGCCCGATCAGCAGATTGATATAATAATCACAACCCGCCGAACAAACATACACCGGTATTTGTTGTTCTTGACACCACGCGGCGGTTTTCAAAAAATCGCGGTCGATCCGGATTTTGCGGATAAAATCATCCAAATCGGCTTTTTTCACTCTGAGAGAGGCAAAAATTTCTCGCAATGCCTCAAAGTGCGTTTTTTTGCCCTCCATATAAGCCCGCCAGGGTTCCAACGACTTTTCGCTCAGATACTGTCGGCTGATATAATAAAAGAAGTCATCATCACTGACGGTTCCGTCAAAATCCGAAACCAACGCTGTCCTGTGTTGTACCGCCATTACCGCCTCATTTCAAAAATGCTTTACTTTTGCAGCATATCCTATATATTTTACCAAATGATGAATTTTTAAGCCCCAAGATTTGAGAAAATGTTTTTACTGATCGTTTTTGCCGCTTCGGCAATTTGTATTTCTTTTTTATGTTCGGTCCTCGAAGCCGTCTTGCTGTCGATTACCCCAAGTTTTATCGCCCAACTTCGCGAAAGCAAACCGCGCCTGTATGCGCGTCTTTCGGAATTGAAAACCAACATGGACTCTCCCTTGGCCGCCATCCTGACCTTAAATACGATTGCCCACACCGTCGGCGCGGCCGGCGTCGGTGCCCAAGTGGCGGCAATTTACGGACAGGCCTACCTCGGTCTGGCCTCGGGCGTGATGACGCTGGCGATTTTGATTTTGTCGGAAATTCTGCCTAAGAGCATCGGCGCCAAATATTGGAGACAGCTTGCGGCTTTTATGGCAGCCACCGTTCGCGTTATGATCATCGTTCTCAAACCGCTGTTGTATATTTCGGACTTTATTACGGGAATGTTCTCCGCCGAAACCGACAATTCCACTCTTAAAGAAGAAATACGCGCCCTCGGCAAAATGGCCGAAGAAGAAAAAGTCATCACCGAAACTCAATACCGTCTGATCCGCAACACCATCATGCTGTCAACCGTCCGGGTCGAAGACGTGATGACGCCGCGGACGGTCGTGCATAAAATCAAACCCGGTATGACAATCCGGGAATTCGACGTTTTTCTGACTTCCACGCCTTTTTCGCGTTTTCCGATCATCGATGAAGAAAAACAGATCTATCTCGGTTATATTCACAAATCGAGCACTTTTAAGGCAACCGACGAACAGACGGTCGACCAGTTTGCCCGGCCGATGCGCAGCTTCGGCCCCGAAGCCCGTCTCGAAGACGTTTTGTCCTCCATGATCAAAGACCGCAATCATATTGCGATGGTGGTCGACGCCTACGGAAACTGGATCGGCATTATTACGATGGAAGACATCATTGAAAGCATTCTCGGCAAAGAAATTGTCGACGAAACAGACATGGTGGCGGACATGAGAATGTATGCCAAATTAAAATGGAAACGCAAACGCCAAAACAAAACCGCTTCGGCAAAAAACGAACCCGTCTAAGAAAGCGGTTGACTACCCTGTTTTATCTTATATGATGTCCTCATTACTTAATTTTAGTTTATGAGGATATTATGAAATATTATATTGTCAGCGGCGGTTTTGATCCGATCCACGAGGGTCACATCGCCATGATTAACGAAGCGGCCCGCCGCAGCGACGGCGTTATATTGCTGCTCAATTCCGATCAATGGCTCTGCCGCAAAAAAGGCAAAAATTTTATGAGCTTTCACACCCGTAAAACCATTTGCGAAAATTTGAAAAACATCATTAAAGTCCTTCCCTTTAATGATGACGACAACTCTGCCAGTGACGGTATCCGTTTGGTGCGGGAACAATTTCCCGACGCCGAACTGGTCTTTGCCAACGGCGGCGACCGCACTCACGACAACATTCCCGAGACCGAAACCTGTCGTCTGTATAACGTCGCGCTCGAATTCGGCATCGGCGGCGAAAACAAAGCCAACTCGTCTTCCTGGATTTTGAACAATTGGGAAAAAGCGGTCAATTCCGAATCGTCCCAACAGGAAAATTAAAAATCTTTTTTATGACAAAACCCGGATATCAATATCCGGGTTTTGTTTTTGCTGACGGAGACACTGCCGGAAAACTACCGTTCACCGAGAAGCATGCTTTTTAAACCGCGTATCTTTTGTTTGCACTGCTTGCGTTTTTCTTTATATTTTTTACGGGTTTTGCCCAAAGTGAGCGCCGACAAAAGCTTATAACGCAGGCAGCGTCTTTTCAGCGAACCGAGGATACCGCTCTTGACCAGCAGTCTTCCGGTTTCGTTCAAACGTTCTTCCAGCCGCCATTGTTCGGCTTTTTGCGCATTCATCTGGCGAATCAACATCGCAATAATCGCGTTTTCGCCGTTGCCGGCATCGTTTTTCGGCTGCTTGAGTGCGTTCTGCATCCATACCTTTGAGCGTTCGGCCTCGGCGCGCAGCTTTTGATTGACGGTTGCATAATCGACCGCTTCAAACAACTCGGGCCGTTGATTGACGTCTTCGCCGCGACCGAGCAACCGATTCTCCAACCCCAGCGTCCCCAACAGGCTTTCAAACCGGCTGGCACCCCGTTCCGGATTGACAATACAGACAAAAGGTTTGTTGAAAATAATTGCAAAGCAAACCCCATGGAAAGAATCGGTCACCAAATAACGGCAGTTTTTAATATTATACAGCCAGTCTTCGGGAGACATGGTTACATTGTCGTCTTTTTGCGCATTTCCCATATCAATAATCTCGGAAGCGCCGAACTTTTGTTCCACCGCCTTAACAATTTCAACGGTTTCGGGATGACGATCCAATACATACGAGAGACCGAAACCCTCGCCGCGTTTGAGAGAGTTTTTGATCAGTTCGTCCCAACGTCCGGCGTCAAACCAAAACACCGGATCCAAAATTTGTTCGGCCTTATCATAACCCAACTCTTCGCGGCAAACGTCTATCCCCGATTTTTCCCGAACCGACACCGCGTCAAAACACGACAGATAATACCTCAGCAACGGCTTATCGCGGCTTGCAGCGTCCAACTTATCCAAACCAAAACTGGCGCTGCAGGCAATTTTCTTTTTCTCCGGATCAACAAACGGCAGATAAAAATAGAAATTGCTGTCCCGGCTGTATTTGGGGCGGAAGACCTGATCCGACCCGACGATAAAGGTATCGGCAGCTTTGTTGAGCTTTTCCAATTCTCCCGGCGTCTTATACATTTGCGTAATATCCAGATAACGGTCGGCAAATATTTGCGTATAACTGCCGTGATAGTTCGGACGACACCAGTCATGGATATAAGTCACCAAACGGTTGCTGTACCCCCACTCTTGCAAACTCTGCTGCAGGGCATAAGCAGTTAAGACCGCCCCGTAGTTCAAGGACCACCAATAATTCAAGACCGCAACGTCGAAATGCTCTTCCTGGCAGCTTTTGAGATTATCTTCCAGCGTCATTTGATCAAGATTGTCAAAAAAGTTCTTTCGGTTATGGTGCTTTTTAAACGGTTCGGTTAAAACCGGATTCCCGGCTAATGCATATTTAAGATTAACCGCCTTTAAAAGTTTAAAATACTTTTTTATTTTTCCTAAAGCAACTCCCCCTTTAGCATTATTCTCCAAAATGACACTGGTACCTTTCTTATCATTATAAGCTTTGTGAAAGGCATCAATCCGCCAAAAATCGCCGATTGTTAAATCACCCTGACGCGGCAGGCGGTTAAAAGGACATACGCTGCAACTTTTTCGAACCGAAATATCATTCAGAAACAGTTGCATATAAGTATCTTTGGCAGACTCTATGCTATAACTGTCTTTGTCGGTACTGATTTTAAGATGAGCTGCGGTTGACCAACCTTTCGCTTTATCACGAAAATTAACATCCTTCACCTGCCCGTCCAGGCCCAGTTCACTCAAATATTTTTGAAAAACTTTCGGCGAAGGAACACCGTGGCAAATAATATCCACACACAACAAATTTTCATAATCTTTTTTCAGATAACCTTTCAAACCGGCAACCTGGCAAGGGGTACCGCTGAACAATACCGGGCGTCCGGCAATCAGAAGCTTTTTGATCCGGGAAAAACAATCTCCGGTAGTGCTTTGCGCATATTTTGATCGACGTAACCTCTCCAAGCCCTCTTCATTTTCGACCAGGATATGCTCAACCGCCATGTGCTCATCATAAGCGGCCCCGCACACCACACCGCCCTGCTTTAACACATTTTGCGCCAGCAAGGTAAACACGCCGCCGGAAGAACTTTTGCTTCGGACATCGTCATCAGCCATCGCCGCATAACACTCCGGCTTAACGGCATGATCATATCGCGGATTGATTACCGGGCAGGTCTTTTCGCATAAACCACAGCCGACACAGGCATCGGCATCTACGGCCGGATACAAAAAGCCCTCGCAGCCGGCTTGCATCGAAATGGCATGATGTGGACATACATTAAAGCACGCGCCGCAGCCGGTACATTCTATCTGTTCGATTTTAAGCATTCTTTGTCCTCTTTTTAATTTTAATCTTTATCCCGAGTATATTAAAACATTTGTGCTGTTTGGCATGAGCCGCTGCTGCCGGTTTTCCGGCTTCGGTACGATACGAGCGCAGACGCATAAGATAATTAAGCATCTTATCTATGTTGCGTTGAAAAAGCTCATCATATCTCTTATCGGTAAGTTCATTCATCTCATAGCGTCTCAGGATACTATGAACCAGTTGATGTTCTCCGGAAAGTTTCGACCAAATCGAATTGCCGTGATGGCGGTAAACCGACAGGTTCCGATTGACAAAACCCGCCTGATTGCCGTCCAAAATCAAAATATGCAACAGATAATCAACCCCCGGCCCTTTTCGGAAAACCGGATTAACTTTTTTCAGGATCTCGGTCCGATAAAGACAGCAGGATAAGTTTTGAATTTGATTGTCGTTTACAAAATCTTCAATACCGATCCGGCAGTCCTTATGATACAAGTAGTCACGTTCTTTCAGCTTGCCGTCCTGCAAAACCTGAAACCGATGAAACCACATTGCGGCATCGTTGTCCTTCTGCATTTCCTGATACATAATTTCCAGTTTGCCCGGCAGCCAATAGTCATCACCCTCCAAAATTGCCGTATACGCGCCGTTGCAACGACTGAACAAATCGGCATAATTTTCGTTAACACCCACATTGTGAGGATGTTCTACCAACTGAATTAAATCCGGATATTTATCCTGATAGCTTTTGACGATTTCTGTCGTACGGTCAGAAGAACAGTCGTCTCCGACAATGATTTCTCTGACCAGGCTGTGATTTTGCGCCAACACGCTCTCCAGCGCCTGAGCAATAAACGCTTCATGATTATAAGTTACGATAATAACGCTTATATCCCGGTTTTCCATAAAATATCCCTTATTTTAGTTATTGTCTTGGTCTTTGGCAGCATTGCCGTCCCACAGATCTTTTCCCAAAAAGGAAAATTGCTTTTTTCTTAACGAAAAATGAAACATATGTTTTTTGGCAACTTTGATCTTCTCCAACCGTCCGAGGATTTCCCGAAGTTTTGCGGTTGTTTCGGGATCTTCGCGCACCTCGGGCGTTACCATATGGGTAAGAATAAAATTGATCACCAAATCTTTTTCGATCTGTCTGAATTTTTTCTCATTCATAAAATTCATCATCTCACCGACGATATAAACACAATCGTTGCAGCGTTTCTGTTTTTTCAACACCGAACGGGTGGTCGAATTGCTGTTTTTGATATAATTGTAAAAATGTCCCGAAACGGTTGCCAGTTTGTTGGCATAGTAAACCGCCTTCAGATTAAAAAGATTGTCTTCCCAAATATAATTCTCGGGAAAATACAACTCGTTTTTGCGCAAAAAAGCAGTGCGGAACAATTTGTCACAGGCACCTCCGTGCGGAAGCAGCGCAAACTTGTTAAAAAAGGAACTGCACTCTTTGGGAGTATTGCGGGTTTGGGAAACACGTCCGTCCAAATAAACCAGTTTCGTCTCCGCCATCGTAATGTCAGCCCGGCTCGATACCGATTTTCGGAGAAGAGTTTTATAATACTTTTCATCAATAAAATCATCGGCATCGATAAAAGCGATAAATTCGCCGCCGGCTTCGCGGATTCCCAAATTGCGGACATAACTTTGTCCGTGATTTTCCGGCAGGTTGATCACCCGCAGCCGCGGATCGTCAACGGCTGCCGCAATTTCTGCCGTCTCGTCGGTAGAACAGTCGTTTATAACAATAACCTCCAGTTTTCGATAAGTTTGATTCAAGACAGAATCTAAACATTTATTTAAGTACGGCGCTGCGTTGTAAGCCGGAATTATGACCGTTATGACATTCTTGGCTAGTTCTTCCATTTATTTGTATCCTTAGTCTTTTTTAGTTGTTTTCTCATCAATCAGCTTCAACAATTCTTTCAGATTATTCAACGACAACCGGCGGATGTTCTCCGCTTTCTTCATTACTTTTTCCTGCATACGGCGATAGGCGGCGCCGTCCATCGCTGCCGCTTTTTCCATCGCGGCACCCAAATCGCCGTTATGGTCATAAACCAAACTGTTGTCCCAATTAAACTCATAAACCTTGGCAAACTCGGAATGAATGATGCAGGGTTTGGCAAAAGCGTAAATCAACTGAAAACTGCCGCTGGTACCGACCGAAACATAACGATGATGATCCGGATTTTCGGGGTCAAACAGACACAAAAAGAAATCGGCCTTTTCCATTTCCCTAAACATATCCGGATAAGAAAGCCGTCCGCAAAGTTCTATATACGGGGCAATTTCGTCATCAATGTTGTCCAGTTTGCCGGATCCGACCAACACCACTTTAAAATCCTGCCGTACTTTTTTGAGATTTTTCACCGCATCAATCAATAAGGAGTGATTTTTACGCCAGGGGCTGATGTTTCCGACCACAATAAATCTTGTTACGCCTTCGTTTTTGGGCGTAATTTCAATATCGCCGAAATATTGCGAATTGACCATCGTATACTTTTTCGAATATTGATTGTGCAGGTCGGCCAGCGCAATCAGATTTTCGTTCATTCCGCCCTGTTCCAAATGATGCTGAACAAACAAAATCCGCTCGCGGTCAAAGGCCACATGTTTCAAATAATCGGCAACCGGTACCATTTTCGGCGTATCGCGCCGCACACCGGGAAAATAAATCAACGACGAGTTAAATAAAATATATTTATAGTTTTTGACCACCGAATGGGTTTCCATCAGCAGTTCAAACGGCACCTCACCGAAAGAATATACCCTTACCTTGTTGAGTGCGTCGGTCAGAAAATCGAGCTGCGACGCATTGCAAACAAAAATGTCGACATTATATCCCAGCTCGGTAAGATATTTGGCATATCCCGGAATAACTTCATAATGGCAGTCGTTCGGTTCCACGATCAGAACGCTGTTCGCCCGCACCGATTTAAAAAGACGCATAAAGTCGGCAATTTTCTTTTTATGCCGATTATAACGCACCTGAATTTTAACCCCGGCAATTGTAATGATCTTATGTGTTTTGCGCGGCGAGTTCTTGACTGAAAAAATTTGTTTTAAAAAATTTGACTTTCCCATTTTCTGTTTTCCTTCTGACAACTGCATACCCCGGTTATCGGACAGAGTCAATCGTTTCCAGCAACAGTTTCAGATTTCTCAAAGACCGCTCCCGGATATTTTTGGCTTTGTTCTTCAATTCGGACTGCAACCGCGCGTAAACGGCCCCGTCCATTTCAATGGCCTGCTGCATCAAAGGCACCAGGTCCGCATTGTTTTCATATACCAGACTGTTGGTATGATTAAATTCGTAAGCGGCCGCAAACTTAGACTGAATAAGACAGAGTTTGGCAAAACCGTAAATCAGTTGGAAGCTTCCGCTGGTACCCATCGAAACATAGCGGTCATGATCCGGATTTTCCGGGTCCAGCAGACACAGAAAAAAGTCGGCTTCTTCCATGGCGGCAAACATTTCCCGATACGGCAAACGCCCTCTGATATCAAAATATTTTGCCACGTCCTCGTCAATTTGCAACTTTTGTCCGGCACCGACGACAATCACTTTAAATTTGTCGGTCAGTTTTGCCAGGCGACGCACCGACGCAATCAACAGATCATAATTTTTACGCCATGACGAAATTCCGCCCACGACGATAAATTTGGTAATGTCTTTGTTTTTGGGCGTGATCTTGACTTTTCCGAAATAATGGGGATTAACGACATAAAAACGGGACGAATACGAATTGTGCAAATCAACCAACGCGATCTGGTTACGGTTGATGCCCTGTCTTTCCATATGATGCTGTATAAAAATCATTTTTGACTTATCGGTGGCAATGTTTTTGTAATAGTCGGTTACAAGCGGCATTTCCGGCGCATTCGCCGCGCCGCCGCCCACATATTTAATCGCCGAATTAAACACGACATAGCGGTATTTACAAATGGCGGCCGCACTCAGCAGCCGTTCGATATCTTTCTCACCCAAATTGTAAACTCTGACGCTTCTCAGTGCGTCGCTCAAAAAATCCAGCCGTTCGTCACCGCAAACGGCAATATCAACATTATAGCCCAACTCGGTAAAATATTTGGCAAAACCTGGAATGACCTCATAATGACAGTTGTTGGTTTCAACAATCAGCACACAGTTTTTACGGATATCGGCAATCAGTTGGTTACACGCCTTGCGGTTGCCGTCGCAGCGGATTTTCAATTTTACGCCGAAAATCTTCACCACTTTATGCGTCTTAACGGGAGTGGTTTCTACAGAAAACATTTTCTGCTTTAAGTCAGATATTAACATAATGTCAACTCGCCGGATTGCCAGGTTAAATATAACATAAAAGGTTCTCTTTGTTGCTACACCAAATTTGCCTAAAATTCAAGCGATTTATACAGGTTATACCTTTTAAAAAAAAGCGAGACTTTTACGGCTCTGACCGTAGTAACACGCAGGCAAAAACAAGTCCAGATTACAAAACTAAAAAAAGCCGCACCTTGCGCCGTTCCGCTGTCTCTCAAACGTTATAAACCAGTCCCCAATCCTGATAACGGGCCGGATCCTCACTCCAATTCTCGCGCACTTTGATAAACAAAAAGAGATGAATACGCTCTTCCAGCAGTTCTTCCAATTCCAGCCGGGCCGTTTGTCCGATCTTTTTGATCATTTCACCGCCGCGGCCGACAATAATTTTCTTTTGCCCTTCGCGTTCAACAAAAATCGTCATTTCGGCGCGGATCGAATTGTCAGAACGCCGTTCCCACAGTTCGGGTTCTACGGTAAGCGAATAAGGAAGTTCTTCCTGCAGGTACAAAAAGAGTTTTTCCCGCACAATTTCCGCCGCCAGCAAACGAAGCGGCAAATCCGACATATGCTCTTCGGGATAGTACCAAGGCGATTCCGGCAGATGATCGGCCAGATAACGGTAGAAGTCATCGATATGTTCGCCGGTGGCCGCCGAGACCATAAACGTTTCGCTGAAATTGCCGTAAGCGTTCAACGCCGCTGCCAACGGCAGCAACTTTTCTTTGGCGATCAGATCAATCTTATTCAGCAGCAAAACCGCTGCACGGTTTTGTTGATTGAGCTCGTCTATAATCGCGCGGGTCTCGTTGTCAAAACCGCGTTTGGCATCCACGACCAACACGAGGATATCACCGTCTGCGGCACCGCTCCAGGCCGACGCGACCATCGAGCGGTCAAAACGGCGTTTTGGCTTAAAGATCCCCGGCGTATCAAGGAAAATAATCTGCGTATTATCATAAATGCCGATTCCCTTGACCAAAATTCGGGTAGTTTGTGCCTTAGGAGACACAATTGACACTTTGGAACCGACAAAATTGTTGGTAACGGTCGATTTTCCGGCATTCGGCGCCCCGATCAGACTGACAAATCCGCAACGGCTCGGCCGGTCGTTATTTGTTTCCATGTTCCACTCCCAACAATGCCAGCATCTTTTCCGCCGCGTTTTGTTCCGCCATCTTTTTGTTCCGGCCGCTGCCTGATTGCGGTTCAATGCCGTCTATTTCAACCTGCATATGAAAAACCGGATTATGTTCGGCCCCTTCTCGACTGATCTCCACATACCGCGGCGCGCTCAATCCTTTTTCATGAGCCGCTTCCTGAAGCTGCGTCTTGGCGTCTTTGGGCGGCCGGGTATGGGTGTCCACCAACGGCCGCCAGTGCTGCTGCACAAAATGAATCGCCGTTTCGCAACCGCCGTCCAGATACAGAGCGCCGATCACGGCCTCACAAACGTCACACAACACGTTGTCGTTATGGCGTACATCAATGCTTTCCGCCATTATATAACGATCCAGCCCCAGCTTAAGCGCCATTTCGGCTACGGTTTCTTTGCAAACCAGCGCCATAAAACGCTGCGAAAGGTTTCCTTCCGGCTCGTCCGGAAAAACCTTATAAACCATCTCCGCAACCGAAACGCCAAGCACACGGTCTCCCAAAAACTCCAGACGTTCGTAATTTTCTGACAATTTTCCGGTTTTGCTGGTATGCGTCAATGCCTGATGCAGCAAATGCGGATTCTTGAAATTGTAGTGCAGACTTGCTTCCAACTCTCTCATTTTTTTCTCCGGCCGTTAAGGCGCAAATTAATTGATTTTGCTAAACAGGCGCCGCCATCTGATCTTTTTGGCCCAGGTCCAGGGCTTATACCAGGCGCCTTCGTTGGGATCATAAGAAAAGAAAAGAAAACGCGCTTTGCCGACCAAATTCTCTGCCGGAACAAAACCGACGTTTACCCGGCTGTCATCCGAACGGTCACGGTTGTCACCCATCACAAAGAAATTGCCGTCCGGGACCGTCACTTCGGGAAAATTGTCTTCACGCTCGCTGTCGGAAATTTCCAAAATGGTATGCTTTACGCCGTTGGGCAGCGTTTCTTCATATTGATGATATCGTTCGGCATGCCCGAAAGGATTGCGCAAAACAAAATTTTCGCCTTCCGTCCGTTCCAGCATTTTACCGTTTACATACAATCTGCCCTCTTCCAGTTTGATTTTGTCTCCCGGCAAACCGATAATTCTTTTAATAAAATCGGTACGGTTGTCTTTCGGGAACTTAAACACCACCACATCTCCCTGCCGCGGTTCTTCACTCCAAATCCGCCCTTCAAACAACGGCAGGCTGAAAGGAAAGGAATGTTTGGAGTAACCGTAGGTGTATTTGGAAACAAACAAAAAATCGCCCACATACAAGTTGGGATACATCGATCCTGACGGTATTTTGAACGGCTCAAACAAAAAACTGCGGATTAAAACGGCAATAACAATTGCATAAATAATCGTCTTAATCGTTTCCGACATATTTTCTTCTTTTTCCATAATTCCTCTTTCTCCTGCGTTTTTTGACATACTAATCTTTATTTTTATTTTATCAACCAAAAGCTAACAACTTTCAATCACCACCACTGCCTGAGCCAACGGATAATCGTCGCTGAGACTCACCCACAAACGGGATGCGGGAATAATTTTTTTCAAAATTTCTTCAGCCTTCCCCGAAATATGAAACATCGGCCGTCCGCTCGCATGATGGACAATTTCGATTTCCGACCACGCCACGCCGTGAGCAAAACCGGTTCCCATCGCTTTCACAAATCCTTCTTTGGCGGCAAAGCGTTTGGCCAGCGATGCGGCAAAGCGCTGCGGCCGGTCGCGCAAAAGCTCGAGTTCCTGTTGCTCCTGTTTGCCGAAACATCGTTGCAGAAAACGTTCGCCGAACTTTGCGTATGCCTGTTCAATCCGTTTGATATTACAAATGTCGCTGCCCAACCCGATAATCATTTTACACCTTATTGATACTTTTTTTATTGCGTTTGGCCCGGTTAATCCCCTCCAGCGCTTTTTTAAACACATAATAGGTCACGATCCAGGCAACAACATAATAGGGAACGCATCCGACCATCATCGGAAAAATGATCGGCCACACATCACCGGCAAACGCCGAAAAATCAAAAGTCATCAAAGCGTGCATGGCTTTTTCAAAAATACTCGCGAATTCAACTTTTCCGGTTTCGTGCTCGCCCAAAAACCACCGGCCGGTATAAAGCGTGCCAACCCAGATAAACGGAAACGTCCACGGATTACCCGCCGCCGTTCCCAGCGCGCTGGCCAAAATATTGCCCCGAACCATCCAGGCGGTAACGGCTGCCAGAACAAAATGAAAACCGACAAAAGGCGTAAAAGAAATCGCGACGCCGCAGGCAACCCCGGCAGCAATCGAACGCGGCGTTCCGCCCAGCCGGCTGAGTTTTGCCACGATATATTGTCCGTAACGTCTCCAGCCCAACTTCGGCCAAAACCAGCCTTTCAGTTTTTGCTTCCAGTTTAACGGTTTTTTGCGACTAAACAAACTTCATCTCCTTCTGTCAGGCCGACCTTGCCACATAACTTACGACTTTTGACGATTTCAAATCCGCAATCACCGAATTCAGATGATCCAGATTTTTAATATCCACATCGACAATAATTTCAAAGTAACTGACGGTACGGTAGACAATGTTCAGGTTGGAAATGTTGGCATTGTTACGCGCCATCAGGTTGGAAATTTCGCCCAAACTGCCCGGTTCGTTGCTCAAAATCAGTTTCAGGCGGCCGGTATGAGTCTGGTTTTCGGCGCCCTCGCCCCACGCAATGTCAAGCCAGCGTTCCGGTTCATTGGCAAAACGCTCCAGCGACTTGCAATTGACCGTATGTACCGCCACACCTTTACCGGTGGTTACAATTCCGACAATCCGGTCGCCGGGCAGCGGATGACAGCAACCGGCAAAATGCATCGCCATTCCCGGGATCAGCCCTTCAATCTTCAGCGGTTCGGCATTTTTCTTTTTGATTTTCTGAAAACTCGGAACCTTGATCGCTTTGACTACCTTTTCCAGCTTGGACTGCTTATAAGCCGGATAAACCGCCTTCATCACGTCCCAGCCGCTGACCAGCCCTTCGCCGACTTTGGCATAGATGTCGTTGACCGATTCCGCCTCAAAGTTCGGCATAATCGTCGTTAAGCTTTTTTCCGAAAATTCCAACCCCTCGTTCTTAAACATTTTTTCCAAAATTTCCTGACCCAGCACAATAAACTGGTCACGTTTGGAAGAACGTACATAACGACGGATTGCCGCTTTGGCCTTTCCGGTCACCACAAAACGTTCCCATTCCGTGGACGGATGTTGCGCTTTTGAAGTGAGAATTTCCACCTGATCGCCGTTTTGCAAAACCGTCCGCAACGGCTTGATCTCACCGTTGATTTTGGCGCCGACACAGGTATCGCCGACCGAAGAATGGACAGCATAAGCAAAATCCACCGGGGTCGAATTAATCGGCAACCCGATCAAATCGCCTTTCGGAGTAAAACAAAACACCTGATCGTTATACATTTCGAGCTTGGTGTTTTCCAAAAATTCCTCCGGATTGGAGGCTCGTTCCAAAATCTCCAGCAGCTCTCTGATCCAGCGGAAGTTTTTGCCTTCTGCCTTTTGTCCCTGTTTGTAAGCCCAGTGGGCGGCAATTCCCTTTTCGGCAATTTCATGCATTTCATAAGTGCGGATCTGAACTTCGATGCGGGTGTTGGCCGGTCCGATCACGCCGGTATGAATCGATTGATAACCGTTTGGTTTGGGAGTCGAGATATAGTCCTTAAACCGCCGCGGCACCATATGATATTTGCTGTGAATGATGCCCAGCGCCTGATAACAGGTGGCAATGTCGTTGACGCAAATGCGAAAAGCCATGATGTCGGACAACTGTTCAAACGAGGCATTTTTCTGCTGCATTTTACGCCAAATCGAATACGGCGTTTTTTCGCGACCGGTCACCTGACAGACAACACCGTTTTCGGCCATGTCTTTTTTCAGCGCTTCGATAATCTTCGGCACCAGATTGCTGCCCTGCTCGCGCAGAAAATTCAAACGGGCGATAACCGAATCGTGAGCTTCTTTGTAAAGCTCGCAAAACGCCAGTTCTTCCAACTCGCTTTTCACTTCCTGCATACCGATGCGCTCGGCCAGCGGCGCATAAATATCCAGCGTTTCGCGGGCAATCCGGGTTCTTTTTTCCGGTGCCAAAAAATGCAGCGTGCGCATATTATGCAACCGGTCGGCCAGCTTAATCAGCAATACCCGAATATCTTCCGACATCGCCAGCAGCAATTTGCGAAAATTTTCCGCCTGTTTGGTATAAGTCGATTTTTGTTCAATCATCGCCAACTTGGTCAAACCGTCCACCAGTGAGGCGACCTGATCGCCGAACAACTGGCGCACTTCTTCAACCGTGGTGTCGGTGTCTTCGACCGTGTCATGCAGCAAACCCGCAATAACGGAGGAACAATCCAACTTAAACTTGGTCAGAATACCGGCCACTTCGACCGGATGAGAATAATACGGGTCGCCGGACGCCCGAAGCTGCGCCCCGTGTTTTTTCATTGCAAAAACATAAGCACGGTTCAGCGCGTCTTCATCGGCGTCCGGATCATAAGATTTCACCAAATCGACTAATTCATATTGTCTTAACATCGGCCCGTATATTCCAGCTCGTGACTATTCTTCAAATTCATCCAGATTGTCATCGCCGATTTCGGCGGCATCGTCAAAACCGAGATCTTCGTCTTCACCGTCCAAATCGACGTCCAGATCGGCATCAACGGCTTCGTCGCCGTCCAGATCCAAATTATCGTCGTCAACGCCGTGAACCTGCATTGCGTCAGACATTTCATTGTCCAGCAACAGTCCGGAGAACTGTTCGTCCAACTCGGAAAGTTCTTTTTCCGCCGCCAGAATCTCCATTTCTTCCTCTTCCGGTTCCTCAACTTCAACATATTTCTGCAGTCCCATCACCAAAGATTTTTGCAAATCTTCAATATTGACCTTTTCTTCGGCGATTTCACGCAAAGCGATCACCGGGTTTTTGTCATTATCGCGCGAAACCGTGATCGGAGAACCGGCCGATATATCCTTGGCACGCTGGGTTGCGACCATCAGCAGTTCATAACGGTTGGGAATTTTATCAATGCAGTCTTCGACTGTTACTCTTGCCATTTTTTTTACCTTCGTAGTTAATTAAAACAAAATTTTGCCCGAACTATAGCCTTTTTACCGCCCGATTGCAATAAAAATCTGTTTTTAAACATTTTAATTCGTTGTTTTTACGTTATATTATTTTAAAAATATCGGTTGAAAGACGATTCGGTATTTTATCTTCTCAAAAGCGTCTTTTACCGCCTGATGGTTCTTTTTGACTTCCAGAACGTCATTCAGCGGCGCTTTGTACATTTCCACCATGCTTTGCATTGTCACGGCCACGCTCGGCGCAATCTTTTCGGGATAGGCGTTGAGCTGGTTTTGGTAAACGTTTCTCTTATATAAAAGCAGTGTCATCAATTCTGGGGTTGACATCCTCAAAACCCGATAAGCCTTAATCGTCTTGTCACAGGTATAGGCCCATTCTTCCATATTAAAGCCTTCTCCGGCGATAATTTCGCTGAATTCGTGCTCCATCCCCTGCATCTTGATTTTTTGCACCAGCCGCTGGCACGGATTGACCAAATCTTTGATGTTGGGCAGAATCGCGCCGGTTCCTTTCGAATTTTCCCATGCATCCAACAATGCACCGGCTTCAATGATTTTGGCCTTGTTGTTGATGTTCTCCCCATAATCCGCCAACGCTTCCAGGCTGCGGGCCACCGCCTGAACGTCCTTTCCGGTCAGCGGCGACGTTGCATCGGGCGAAATAGTCCGCAACCGGCTTTGCAGCGGTTCCTGCGGTGTTGCTCCCGGCGCATAATCTTCCGGCGGTACCGTCTCCATCACTTTTTTGATAAATGCGGTATCGTAACGGTTGGTTTGCGGCAACCGTTGAAATTTCATTTTTTCACGGCTGACGTCATTGTCTTTCCATAATTCCGGCATCAACACAAAATACAACGCCGGCGACATAAATTCAAGATTTTCGATATCGGCCAACTGAGGGGCAATGCGTTTCGGAAACCGGTTTTTGGTCTCTTTGATCCCCGGAAGGTTGAGAACTTTTTCCGAAATGCCCGGAATGGTGTGCAAATAGGGACCGATGTACGGATAATACTCTTTCGGCGTGTTTTTGAGCTGCTCCAGCATCGTCTCCTCGCCGGGCCATTTCAACCGGGTTTGGCGGGTTCCGTAACTGCGGATTGTCTGAGCAAACCCCTTGTCGAATACTTTGCCGATATTCCAAAAATAATCAAATTTGCGGTCATAAACCGGTTTGGGGGCAAACATCCGCCGCAGTTCCTCCAACGGCGGAATATCTTCTTTCATATCCACTTCAAACCGCCCGGCATAATCTGCCGGTGTCACCGCTTCCGCAGCCGCGCTTGCCAAAACAACGGTCATCAGGACCAAACAGGCATATATAAATCTCATGGCATCTTCCGTATTTTTCAATTCTCATAAATTATACACCAATATTTCCATTAATAAAGAACTTCTGACAAAGAAAATGCTAGACTCGTCAAAAATATTGATTTACTATTCCTTCGTACGTTAACTTTTTAAGGGAGATGCGGCTATGGCCTGGACAGACAAAATGGTTGAAGACCTCAAAATCATGTGGAAACAGGGGTTGACTACCGGAGAAATCGGTAAACGCCTCGGTGTTTCCAAAAACTCCATCGTCGGCAAAGTTCACCGCCTGCAACTGGACGCGCGCCCATCTCCGATCCGCAAAAAAGACGAAGAAACGTCAGAAGCCGCGGTTGAAAACAACACCGAAAAAACACCGGCAGCCAAGCTCAAAGCAGAGCGAAAATCTTCCCGCGACGAAGGAAAGACCGATGCGGCAACACTGCCCGCAAATACGGGCTTTCGCCCTACTCCGGCCAAGAACGTTGCTTCGGGGGATGTTAAACTGACCGATCTCGACAATCACACCTGCCGTTGGCCGATCGGCGATCCCAAAGACGAAAACTTTCGCTTTTGCGGTCGCAAAGTAAGAGTCGGGCAGACTTATTGCGAAGAACACGCCGCACTGGCTTATGTCAAGCCCAACAAAAAATAAAATTGTCTGTTTTAGCAAGTCCTGCCGCAGCGCAGGACTTTTTTTGTCTTTATGTTTTCAGTCAAAATGATTTTTGTTGACTTTAGACAAAAAACGGAGCATAATACAGGCCATAAAATAACCTTTAATACAATAATTATGCCTTACTTAATCGTATTCTTCTTTTTGGTCATTGCAATTGTTGCCGTGATCGTTATCGTTACCCGCTCCAGCAGCCGGAACCAGTACAGCGCCGAAGTCGACACCATTCTCGAAATGATGGGAGACTTGGCCGACAACGTTTCCAAAGACAAGCTGAAAAAACTGCAAACGCAGTTTTGTGACCAGCAAAAGCTGAGCCGCGGGAACAAAGAAGACACATCGGATTACAAAGTCGGAAAGATGAGGGCCTACAACCGGGTTCTTGACCTGCTCAACAGGAAAGTCTCCGAGTAAGGACTTGAGTGTCCGCAACTTTGAAAGAGAGTGCCCGACGGCGCTCTCTTTTTTTATGGTTGCAGCAAATCTGTCTTGGGCGACAAAAGAACTGAAATATATGGTAAACTTTTGTGTTTTTACTTTACAAGCATATCTTTGTAAGTTACCACTAATAACATTAACCATAAAACTTAAGGATCTAAACCCATGACCAACATTCACCCTACCGCCGTCATTGAAGACGGTGCCCAAATTGCCTCCAGCGCCAAAATCGGACCTTTTTGCGTTATCAGTTCCAAAGCTAAAATTATGGAAAACGTACAATTGATTTCTAACGTCACGGTTATGAACGATACCACCATCGGCGAAGGCACGATCGTATTTCCGGGTGCGGTTCTCGGCGGCGGCCCGCAGGACCACGGCAATGAGTTTCAGCCCGAAGCCAAATTGATTATCGGCAAAAACAACATCATCCGCGAAAACGTCACCATGCAGTGCGGCACGCCCAAAGAACACTTTACCACCACCGTCGGCGATAACGGCATGTTTATGGTTAACTGCCACGTCGCTCACGACTGTGTGGTCGGCAACAACGTCATTATGACCAACAACGCCGTCATCGGCGGACACGTACGGGTCGGCGACGGCGCCATTTTGGGCGGCAACTCGGCCGTACACCAATTCTGCCGCATCGGCCGCAAGGCCATGATCGGCGGTTTGTCCGGCGTTGACCGCGACGTTATTCCGTTCGGCATTGTTACCGGCGAACGCGGAAAACTGCGCGGCTTGAACGTTATCGGTCTCAAACGCAGCGGTTTCGAAGAAGCAACCGTCAAAAGCATTACCCGTGCTTTTATGTTTATTTTCAAAGGCAAAAACGGCACATTTGTCGAACGTCTGGCCGAAGCGCACGAAAAATATAAGGACGACGCCATGATCATGGAAATGATCGCCTTTATCGACGAAGCGCTCAAAGGTCGCCGCAACATCATGACAGCGGAAATGTAACGGGAGACCCGATGGAAGACAAAGCCAAAAAACTGGGCATCATTGCCGGGGGAGGAAGTCTCCCCCGCAGTTTGATTCGCCATTGCCAAACCGTCGGACGCGACTTTTTCGTTATTGCCATTGAAGGCAACGCAGATCCCGCCCTGTTCAATGACGAAATTCCGCACTTATGGATCCGTCTCGGGCAAGCCGGCACCGGTTTTAAGCGCTTCCGCGACGAAAAAGTCGAAGAAGTGGTTATGATCGGCACCATCCGCCGTCCAAGTTTCAAAGAACTGATTCCCGATATGCGCACCACCGCGTTTTTTACCAAAATCGGCGTTAAGGCTCTTGGCGACGACGGGATTCTGCGCGCCTTAATTAAGGAAATAGAAGCCGAGAAAATGCGGGTCGTCGGCATTCACGAAGTCATGAACAACATTTTGGTCCGCCCGGGCATTCTCGGAAAAGTCAAACCCGGCAAAGACGACTATGTCGATATTCGCCGCGGCGTTGCTGCTGCCTTTGAGTTAGGGAGACTCGATATCGGACAGTCGGTTGTGGTGCAGCAGGGGTTGGTGCTGGGCGTAGAGGCGATTGAAGGAACCGATGAACTGATCAAACGCTGCAGCGCTTATAAACGCAAAGGAAACGGCGGTGTTCTGGTAAAATTGCGCAAACCCCAGCAGGATATGCGGATTGATCTGCCGACCATCGGCACCCGAACCATTGAAAACGCCAAAGCCAGCGGTTTGAACGGGCTGGCCGTTCATGCCGGAAACACGCTGATTGTCGACGAAGCGGAAGTCATCCGCGCCGCCGACAAAGCCGGCCTGTTTATTATCGGAATTGAACCGGGAGATTATCTTGAACAATAATTTGAAAATTTATCTGATTGCCGGAGAACCTTCCGGTGATGCCCTGGGAGCCCGGCTGATGCGGGCAATCAAGAAGAAAACCGGCGGTAAAGCCGAGTTTTTCGGCATCGGCGGGGACACGATGGAAAAAGAAGGCATGAGCTCTTTGTTTGATATTTCCGAACTGGCGATTATGGGACTTTGCGAAGTTATTCCCAGTATTCCGAGAGTTCTTAAAAGAATCGGACAAACCGTCAACGACATCGTCCGTCTTCACCCCGACGTTGTCATCTCTATCGACAGCTGGAGTTTCGGCAGCCGGGTACAAAAAAAACTGCGTGCCCTCAAAACCGGCATTCCGCAAATTCACTATGTGGCACCGCAGGTTTGGGCCTGGAAAAAGAAACGCGCCCGTACCATGTACAAATACGTTGATCATCTTCTTACCCTGCTTCCTCAGGAACCGAAATATTTCACGCCTTACGGGCTGCCGACCACTTTTGTCGGCCATCCGGTTATCGAGAGTCCGGTGGTTCACGGCGATCGGGAAATTTTCCGTCGCAAATACCGTATTGACGCCGCGCAAAAAATCATTTGCCTGTTGCCGGGATCGCGACATAACGAAGTGTCGCGGCTGCTGCCGATATTTTTGGAAGCCGCACAAATGCTGAAGCAACAGCATCCGGAACTGTTTTTTGTCATTCCGACGGTTAAAACGGTGGCGGCACGGGTTAAAAACATGCTTAAGAATAATCCGTTGCCGGTGCTGGTGGTGGAAGGCGAAGAAGACCGCCACAACGCGATGAGTGCTGCCGCCGCGGCCATTGCCGCTTCGGGAACCGTCGCCTTGGAACTGGCGATTGCAGATGTGCCGCACGTGATCGGGTATAAGGTTGCGCCGGTAACTGCAGCGTTGGTCAAACACTTTTTACACATTCAGTTTGTCAATCTTTCAAACATCCTGCTCGGTCGCGAAATTGTTCCCGAACTGTTGCAGGAAAGATGCGTCGCATCAAACATCGTTTTATATATCAACCGCTTTCTTGAGCAAGACAGCTTCTACCGTCACCAGGCGGAAGGCTTTAAAAAAGTGCGCGAGGTATTGGGGTTGGGCGAACAAACCCCCAGCGAAAAAGCGGCGGATGTTATTTTGCAAATTATCGCCGATGCCCGAAAAGTGTAAATATACAAATTTTGGCTCTGATTCTGCCCGGCTTTCCGGGCAGTTTTTATGTTTTGAACGCATATTTTTCTTTCGGCGGCCGCCCCTAATCCCGGTTATTTTCATGCGGCCGTGCGTCGCGTTCGCGATTGCTCTCATCGACGGCTTCTTCTATTCTGGCTTTCACCTGCAGCGGATTGTCAACGTCATAAAATTCGACTTTGGCGCTCCCGGTTCCCGAAAAAAGAATGTTGCCGTAGCCTAACACCCTGCCCCAGAAAGTTTGTTTAATCTGGATTGATTCGATACGCTCGGTCTTTATTTCTTCGGTTTTTATTGAGATAATCCCGGTTTTATACACCACCCGGCGATTGGTGCAAACCATTTCGGTCAGATGCAGGGACAAATACAAAACAAAAGGATAAACACCTAAAAGACCTCCCAAAACCGCCAGCCCCGCCGCCGCTTCAATATTTTTGTTGAGATAAAAGGTAAACGCAAGCGAAATGCAGGCCAGCGCCACCAGCCCGAGAGTTGCAAACATGAAATAAAACCACAACCATTTAATCCAATGATATTTTGCCTGCACCTTGATCGTTTCGTCCTTGGTCATGGTTCCGTTAACGTATCCGTTTTGTCCCAGCATTTTATTTCCTCCAAAAGTTTTTGGTAAATACAACCAACACCGTCAAAACTTCCAAACGGCCCAGCAGCATCGCCGCCATCAGGGCATATTTGGCAACAACGGAAAGTGACGCATAATTTCCGTCCGGCCCGATCGAGGCGACAATTCCGGGTCCCGAGTTGGTAACCGTGGCAACAGCGGCGCTAAAAGCAGTGGCAAAATCCAACCCGGTAAACGCCAGCAACAGCGTTACCGCCATAATCACCCCGAAAAACGACATCACAAACACCAAAACCGACGAAATAATTCCGGGATCTATCGTATATTGCTTGACTTTTACCGGCACCACCCGATTAGGGTCAACCGCCGTAATCATGGACTGTTTGAGATAAGCCCACACAACCTGCCAGCGGAATATCTTAACCGAACCGGCCGTCGACCCGGTACAACCGCCGGTAAAGGCAAATATGATAAACAAAGTTTGAAACAACACCCCCCAGGCCAGATAATTCACCGAAGTCAGACCGGTCGAAGTTGTAATTGAGATAATATTGAACGAAGCGTAACGCAACGCCGTCCAAAAGTTGTCGTATACGCCCATGAATACCAGGCAAAAGGACGTTCCGACAATAAAAAAGAACAGCACTTTTAAAAAACTGACAACCTGCTCCGTCCGCAGCGACTGATGAAACTTGTTTTGCAACAAAACAATATAAAAAGTCATCGGCAGCGCCCCCAGCAACATAAAGACGGAAATAACAGCTTCAATCTTCACATTGTCAAAGTAGAGAATTGATTTGTTTTTAGTGGAAAAACCGGCGGTCGCAATCGTTGACATCGCGTGGTTAACCGCATCAAACCAACCCATCCCCGCAAAATACAGACAAACGGCGCACAGAACGCAAAAAAACAGATAAACCAGAAAAATCCGTTTGGCAATATAATGGAACTTGGGCATAAACTTATCGTTAAGGTCGGAATTTTCACGCTGAAACATCTGCATGCCGCCGATACCCAAAAACGGCAGCAGCGCCACCGCAAACATCACAATTCCGATACCGCCCATTGCCGTAAGCATTGAACGCCACAACAAAACCGCTTTGGGAAGACTTTCAATATCGTTGAGGATGGTCGCGCCGGTCGTCGAAAGGCCCGACACCGCCTCGAACAAAGCGTCATGAAAATTTGACGTAGTGCCGTACAAAATAAAAGGAATGGCCGACAACAGCGAAACCGCCGCCCAGCTGCTGGTGGTCAGCAAATACCCCTGTCGGACGCTGATGCTTTTTATCGGAGCCCGGTTGGAAAGAAAAAGCGATAAACCGATAAACAGGCAAAACATCGCCGAATTGAGAAAATATGACCACGAAGCGGAAGTTGTATAAATATCATAGCCGGCAGCGACCAGCATGGCAGCGCCGAGAATGCTGATAAAATAGCCGTTGATCATTAAAACCACTTGCCACATACGGGACGCCGATCTCTATTCCAGGGCAACCCGGTCCGAATAACCGCGTTCGACCAGTATGTTGTTGATGCTGATATCCTCATAGAAACACTCTCCGGTCGCAACGTCGTCTTTGGTATAAGCGACAATTTTGCAACGAATGTTCTCCCCTTTCAGGGCATCTTTCAAAAAGACCGCCGCCTTAACGCCGCGGGCATTGCGCGGGTTGGAATATACGCCGTACAAAAACAGATAGGTCCCGCTGACTTCCATTTCGTTGGCATTATAAATTTTAACCGGTCCCGAAATTTCTAACGGAGTATCCAAGTAGCGCAGCATATTGCCTTCAGCTTCGGAAACTTTTTTCACGATAACCGGTCTTTCCGCTGTTTCGGAATATTTACCGTCGGTATGCTCACGGACATCTGACGAAACCGTCGTTTCCGTCCTGTGCGCCGTCTCTTCCGGCAGCAAAGGCGCCGGCGGCGTCACGGCAACCACATTGTCGGCTTCCTGCGCCAAAACATCCACCCGCTGGGTTTTGCTTCCCGATGCGGCGCGGAAGATCTGACGGCGCACTTCTCTCGCACTCGGCGCCACTTCCACCAGACGGTCGGTCCCTTTGCCCGGCTTTTCGGCCAAGGCCGGAATTTTGTTCAGAAAACTCGAAAATTTGTCGGAAACCTGAGAAAAACTTCCCTTGTCGATATTTTTGATTTTTGCCAGATACCAGGTATGAACCTCAAGCGGCTTAACCTTGTGATAATAAACCGGGACGGCATAAGCCGCCGCCAAAATCAATACCAGCAGCAACAAAAGATACAAAGGCTTGCGAAACGGATAAGTAACAAACATCACCGTTTTATGCAAGACTGCGCCCCATTGACTGGGTGAACCTATATTGTCTTCTTTTTGCTTTTTTTTGAAAAACATCGCGTTTCCCCCGATTTATAAATTTTCCATAATATTTAAGCTAAACGGTATACGCATAAAATTCAAGCGAAAACCATATTTATTGCACGGCTTTGACGATAAAATCGGGAAGCTGTGCCAAAGAAGACGCACCGGCAGCGCCTTTATGGCCGCCGCCGCCGAAACGCGCAGCGATTTTGGAGACGTCAACATCCGGCTTGCTTGAATAAAAAGAAAGGTTCCAACGCCGTTTTTTATTCATGTAAAAGTTTATCATAACGTCGTAACTGTTTATATTTTCTAAAGTATCAAAAAAAGAGGAACGTCCCTGCGGCATATTGGAACAAATACATTTCAAGCCGTCGATTTCCGCCTCAAAGGCCATGCTGCGCACCAAATGATAATTGCGGGTATTGATCCACGACAAGATTCTTTTCCCTTCTTCAATCATCTTGTCAACATCCAGATCCCCGTCAAAAAGTTCCTGCCAAATTTTATCCTGAGGTCGGTTTTGCCCAAACGACTGCATGGCATATTCAAACGGCTCAACCCGGGGATCCCTCAGATCAAAAATATCATGCTGCGCCAGCAGCTTAACGCCCAACGGAACCGGCCGGTCGGGATAATAATAGTTCCATGTCAGTTCAATGGCCGCCGTGCCGATCCGCCGCAAACCTTTGATCGGTTTTGCCCCTTCCCTCAGCATCGCCTCATATTCTTCAATCACCGAAGCATGATGGTCAATCCAGGTAAAATCAATCTTATTGCTCAACTCAAACATATATTTCATCGGCAAGGCAAAATCGCACACCACCACCATATCATGCTTTTCAATTTCGTGATAAGGGATTTCCATATCATGATTCAGCCCCAGCAGTTCAATCTGCGGATAGACGCTTTTAACAACCGCCCCCGACCCTTTGCCGTCATGGTCGGCAATATGATAAATACACAACATATTATTCTCCCTCATCCAAAACTATACTCATATTATCAAACGCCGGCGTCACATTTTGCGGCGTCAACCGGTCAATTTCCCGATAATCGCATTCCACCGCCATGTGATTGATCACCACCCGCAGCGGCGCAATCCGTTCGGCATCGCGCAGAATATCGCCCAACCCGGCATGATGACACCCGCCTTCCGGTGTTGTCAGCGGCAGAATCAACAACTTGACCGGACGGGTAATACAGTCGAAGGCGGCCTCGTCAATTTTCCGATAGTCGGCAATATACACAATCTCGCCGTCATTAAAAACATAACCCGTCGTCGGCATATTGTGTCCCAACAGCCGGATCGGCGTAATCTTCAAATCTTTCAGCATAAACGGCCGATAATATTCAATCGTATTTGCCACCAAACTCGGTTCCCGGCTGACGTCATTGGCATGCCCGGGAGTTGCAATCAAATAGGGAAAACGTTCCCGGATCGTTGCCGCCGTCTCCGCCGTGGCATAAAAATTCAGGCTGCGATTTTCGGCGCGGTTAATCTCCCGCAATTCGTCAATCCCGTGCAGATGATCGGCATGGGCATGGGTATAGACAATCCCGTCCACGTTTCGGATTCCGCTCGTCAGCAACTGTTGACGCAAATCCGGTGAAGTGTCGATCAAAATACGGGTATTTTTATATTCCAGACAAGAGGTCGTTCGCGTCCGGCGGTTTTCGACCACCGACGGATCGCAGTTTCCCCACCCGCTGCCGACGGCCGGCACGCCGGGGGCCGCGCCGCTGCCGAGTATGGTCATCTTATACATTAAAACTCGTACCTCCCTTTGTCACTCGCCTTACGGAACAGCCGGTAAAAATTCTCAGAAGTGATTTTTGCCACCTCTTCCAACGAAATGTTTTTAATTTGCGCCAGCTTCTCCGCCACATAACGAACGTTTGCCGGTTCGTTCCGATGTCCGCGCAACGGTACCGGGGCCAAAAACGGAGAATCGGTTTCCACCAACAGCCGGTCCATCGGAAGATCTGCAAAAATTTCCCGCAATTCGGAACTTTTGTTAAAAGTGATCATACCCGAAGCCGAGATATAAAAACCGATTGAAAGAGCAAATTCCGCCAACCGACGGGACCCGGAAAAACAATGAATTTCACCGTTGAACGGCGCTTTTTTGTAATGCTCCGACAAAATGCCGATCGTATCGTCATCGGCGTCCCGGGTATGGATAATCAGCGGCAGCCCGGTCTCCTGAGCCGCTTTGATCTGTTCGACGAACAGTTTGAGCTGGTTTTCCCGGCTGCTGTAATCATAGTAATAGTCCAGACCGCATTCGCCGATCGCCACAATTTTTTTGTGGTGGCTTTTATCAATCAGCTCGGCGGCCGTTACCGATGTATATTCATCCGCATTATGCGGGTGCACGCCGACCGCCGTATAAATAAAAGGATATTTCTCCGATAACTCCAGTTGCTCGTCCAGATTGTCGATATTATTCCCCGCATTTAACGCCGCAGTGATTCCGTTTTCTTTCATACGGTGCAGAATTTCATCAAAATCTTCTTCAAAATCGTTATAATCCAAATGGCAGTGACTGTCGACCAGCATTTTTTCCTCACATTATTTTACACAAATTGGCAATGATATTTATCAGGGCCTGTTTTTTATCCATATTCAATCCGTTGACCTGGCGCAAAATCTTGACCGCTTCCTCCCAGGCCCGCGCCGTTTCTTCGATATTGCGGCTCTCCAAAATATGATCGGAGCAAAATTTCAACACCAGCTCAGCCGCCAGGTCAAAGCTTTCTTCCGAAGCAGTTGCCTCTTCCGTCCAGTCAAGCATATCCTGAAGCTTAAAACGGTTTCCGGCATAAATTATGTCGCTCAGCCGGCTGTAACGTTCCAGCGCGCCGCAATCGGCATAATTGAGCGCCTTGCCGATACTGCCGCCGGCAATTCTTGCCAGCCCTTTGATCGTGTTTTCATCCAAATCGGAACGATAACGCCGCAACAGGCTTGCCACCGTATTGTCGGCCAACGGTTTCAAAACCAGCTTTGTACAACGGGAACGTATCGTCGGCAACAGTTGCCCGACATTATGGCTGATCAGCATCAGAATGCTTTTTGCCGGCGGTTCTTCGAGTATTTTTAACAATGCGTTGGCGCTGGCAGAATTCATGTCGTCAATACTGTCAATCACCACCGCCCGCCAACCGTCATCGGAAGACTTTCTGGAAAAAAACTCATTAATCCCGCGCACGTCGTCAATACGAATAAAAGCCGATTTTTTCAGATTTCTCAATTCGTCTTCATCCATTGCCGCCCCGTCTTTGATCGCTTTCAAAACCTTTTTGCGGTCGGTTTCGATAAAATCGCGCTCAATCACTTTGAAATCGGGATGAGAGTTGGAACTGATCAGCAGGTTGCTGCGGCTGTCCGGACTGGTCGCAAGCGTGGCCGCCGGCGCAAAAACACGACGTTTTTCATCCAGCAGAAAACGGGCAAAACGATAAGCCAGCGTCGCTTTCCCGATCCCTTTGACGCCAGAAATCAGCCATGAATTATGCAGTTTGTTGGAATTGTAGGCCTCAAGAAGAGCTTTTTCCGCCTCTTCCTGGCCAAGCAGAAAATAATTGTTTTTCGGAGTAATTTGCACAGGGTCGGGCATTATGGTTTCAAAAGCCTTTCTTCTACAATTTTTACAATGTCATGATGCAATTGCTCAATGCTCTGATCGGCATTGACCACCACATAACGGGGAGAAGTTTGCGCAATCTCCAAAAAACCGCGCCGCAAGTTTTGATGAAACTCGTTCCCTCTGCTCTCGTGACGGGTCTCTTGGATTTCGGCAGTGCCGTTACGCTGCAACGACCGTTCCAACCCGATGCGGGGATCCAAATCAAGAATAATCGTCAGGTCCGGATAAAAATTGCCGACCGTCATCGCATACAACTGCTCCAGCATCTGCTTCGGTACCCGTTTATTGTAACCGTAATACTGATAAGCCATCGTCGAATCGGCAAAACGGTCACTGATCACCCATTTTCCGTCCTCCAGCGCCGGCAGTACCTTTTGCTGCATATGAATCCGGCGGTCCGCATAATACAAAAGGGCCTCCGCCACCGCGTCAAATTTGTCTTTGTCGCCGGTACACAGCATCTGCCGCAGTTCACAACCGATCGGTGTTCCGCCCGGTTCTTTGGTCAACACGGTTTCCACGCCGCAACGATTCAGCCATTCGGCCAACAGTTTTATCTGGGTCGATTTTCCGGTGCCCTCGCCGCCTTCAAGAGTGATAAAACGCCCCTTCATTACTCTGCTCCGAACAAAAGATATTTGACGTTACTCATAATCCGTCCCCAAAATCCCAGTTTGCGTACGCTGTGATCGGCATACAGAGGAATAATTTTGGTCTCGCCGCCGGGAACTTCGATTTTGACTTCGCCCAACCGGTCACCCTGACTGATCGGCGCCTTAACCGGTTTATCATAGACAGCGGTGAGTTTTACGTCCCGGGCTTTGCTGCGGGGAAGCGTCAGAACGATGTCTTCGTTGACAATCAAGTCAATTTTTTTCTCTTCTCCCATATAAACCGGTGCCGCAACAATCCGCTGAAACTGCTTGAACACTTTATAGTTGTCAAACTCACGAAATCCCCAGCTCATCAGTTTTTCGGCTTCTTCCGAACGTTCCTTGTTGCTCTTCATTCCGGTCATAACCCCGATCAACCGGCGATCGCCGCGCTTGACCGAAGCCGTCAGACAAAAACCGGCCTCTGCCGTATGTCCGGTTTTCAGGCCGTCCGCGTCCGGCATGCTGTAAAGCAAGGGGTTGCGGTTGCCTTGAACAATGTTATGATAAGTAAAACTTTTTTGTGCAAACACCGGATAATATTCCGGGAAATCCTGAATAAGCGCACGCGCCAGCTTCGCCAAATCCTCGGCCGACATACGGTGGTCGGGATGCGGCAGGCCGGTAGAATTAACGAAATGAGAGTTTTTCAAGCTCAGTTCTTTGGCTTTTGCGTTCATCAAAGCGGCAAAATTTTCTTCCGAACCGGCAATATTCTCCGCCGCCGTAATACAGGCGTCATTACCTGACTGAATGATGATACCCTTGATCAGATTTTCGACCGTAACCTTATCGCCCACCGGCAAAAACATGGTCGAACTGCCGCTGGCCGCACCGCCGGTACGCCAGGCGTTTTCACTGACCGTAAACACGTCTTCCAGTGACAGCGAACCGTTTTTCAGCTTGTCAAACAAAATATAAACTGTCATCAATTTGCTCATCGAAGCCGGTGCCACCGGTACAAAAGCGTTTTCGGTATAAAGATATTCGCCGGTGTCATAATCCATCAAAATCACGTTTTTGGCTTTGGTTTCCATCGCTGCCGCCGAAGAAGACAACAAGGCGGTGACAACAACGGCAGAAATCCATTTAGTATACAGTTTCATTTTGGTTCCTCTAATTTTCAACGACATGAGCAGCCGGAATTCCGAAATTTCGGATCTTGGCCTGGCCGACAACGGCTTCTTCATGATAATTATACGGTCCGACCCGAACCCGATAGAACAAACGGCCGTTGATCTCCGCTTTCAAAACGTGTGTTTTGCCAAACCGCATCAACCGTGAAGCCAACCCTTTGGCCGCCTGATAACTCGAAAATGCGCCGGCCTGAACATAATATCCGGCAGCCAGTGACGTCTCGGCGTCACAGTCATCTTCATCGTCATAAGACGACGGCATCGTCGGCGTAATCGCAGGCGCCGCCGCCAACGGTTTAACATCTTCGCCGATCCCCGATCTGACAATTTGCGTCGTCGGCGCCGCCGTAACTTCCGCAGTCAGGGCTTTGCCGGTCAAGGCCGCTTTAAGATTTTTGCTTTCCTTTTCCAACACCTCAACCCGGACCTTGGCGGTTCCTTTCTCCAAAAAGCCCAACAACTGGGCCACTTTTTTCGAAACATCGACAATGCGGTTGCGTGCATAAGGACCGCGGTCATTGACGCGCACCACCAGCGAACGGCCGTTTTCCAGGTTGGTAATTCGGACAATCGATGGCAGCGGCAACGTACGATGCGCGGCAGTTAAACTGTGCATGTTATATTTTTCGCCGTTGGCGGTACGTTTGGCATGAAAATCGGGACCGTACCACGAAGCCGTTCCGGTTTCGGAATAAGAATAGTCTTCTTTCGGGTAATACCATCGTCCCAGAACTTTATAAGGATTGCCCACTTTGTAAACTCCGCCTTGGCTTTTTATGGCCGAAGCCTGTTTTTGCGGCGGATCGGTCACTTCGGGACCGGTGGTTTGGCAACTGCTCAACAGAGCCGTCACACAAAGGCAAAACACCGCGGATTTCAGCGTATTCAAGTTCATTTTTATTCCTCAATCAACATTGCCGGGCATTTTATACTATTTTTTTTGACTCGTAAAGCCTATAATTATGTCACATGAAAACATTGTATGCCGTCCGAAAGAACTGCTCCGCTTTTATGTCGATGCTAAAACTTTAGCCGACCGCCCCTTCTCCGGGGTTCAAATCCCGCTCTCCGCAAAACATAAAAAAAAACACCCTTACGGGTGTTTCTTTTAATGGCGGAGAGTCAGGGATTCGAACCCCGGGAGGAACTCACGCCCCTCGTCTGATTTCAAGTCAGGTGCATTCAACCGCTCTGCCAACTCTCCGTTTCATCAGCAATACTGCTTGCAAATCGGCCCTTATCTCAATCGGGGATTGCTTTAGTTTTTACCTAAAACAATCCCAAAGGTCAAGCATTTTTTACAATTATTTGCGTTTTCCGATCAAGCGCAGATAATCGACGATATAAACGACAATCAAAAAACACAAGGCACGCAGACCGATAATGTACAAACCGGCCCGTATACTGAAAAAGAAGACCTGAATAATCATCGATGTGACGATCGAACAGACCAGCATTGTCAACCAATAATATCTCACTTTGCTGAAGGCAAAAGCGCAAACGATTGCCGGCACGAATATTTTCCAATCGACGATCATTTCCTGCAAAATGCCGAGGCTGACCGGAATAAACTTGGTGCCGGTAAACATACTGATAATGATGATTGCCGCCGCGGCAACCAGAATGGCAAAATAAATTTTCTTCAAACTCATTGTTATATCCTCTGATTCAGTTTTATTTTGCCGGCAGAATAACAACAATTAATTAATTTGGCAACACCTAAAGAAAACTCCGGCAGTTTTTTAATGCCGGAGTTTTTTATGGTGTCCGCGGGAAGATTAGAACATAAATTTCACACCGGCGGTAACTTCCATCAGATTATCAAGGTTTCTGGCACCGATATAGCTGTATCTGCCGACAACACGGGCAGCAAAGTTTTCGGTGAAGTTGTACTGCATACCGACACCGGCACGATAACCCATTCTCTGTTTATTCTGGCTGCCTCTAACATACTTAACCTTCATATTGTAGTTTGCCAGACCGAGGGTACCGAGCAGATTGAAGCCGTCACAGCCGATCGGCATGTAACCGTAAGCATCCAAGCCATAAGCATAAAATTCGGTTTTTACCTGATCAATCGTTCCTTTAAAGGATTTTCTTTCGCCCGACTGCTGGAAGAAAGCTTCCAAGCTGGAATACGGCGTAATCATGGTACCGAGGTTAACAGCGCCGGAGTTATAATCCTTTTTCGGATCCTTGGCCAGCTTTTTGTAGTCTGCATGAGAATAAACATAATCAAAACCGATGTAAGGCTTAAATTCTCTGTTTAAATCCATTGCATTTGCACTTACGGAAAAGAGGCAAGCAACACCTGCTAACAGTAATGTTTTTTTCATATTTTAAACTCCATTTATAAATAGGTTTTTGTTAACTGTATTCAAAAGTCTGTTGTAAATATTATAACAGTCATAATATTACTGATTGTTGATGTAACCATTGTTTGCCCAAATTAAAGAGTGCAATTCAAAAAAAATGTGCTAAATTAAATAAAAAAGATCTATAATTTAGGAAAATGAATATGTTATGCCCAGAAAAAAATTGCCCCTTATGTCCGCGCCTGGTTGCTTTCCGTACCGACAACCGTCAAAAATTTTCGTCTTTTTACAATGCGCCGGTTCCGCCGTTCGGTCCTTCTGACGCCCGGCTGCTTATTTTGGGAATGGCGCCGGGGCTGAAAGGGGCCAACCAGACCGGACGCCCGTTTACCAACGATTACGCCGGAGACCTTCTTTATCCGGTTCTGAAAAAATACGGCTTTGCCACCGGCAACTACGGCAAACGCGCCGATGACGGCTATCGGCTGGTCGACGCACGGGTCACCAACAGCGTCCGCTGCGTACCGCCGCAAAACAAAGTCGTGGCCGAAGAAGTCAACAACTGCCGCCGTTTTCTTGTCAGCGAGTTGGAAGCTCTGGACAATTTGAAAATTATTCTCGCATTGGGCGGCGTAGCCCATAATGCCTTGCTCGGCACACTCGGGTACCCTAAATCCGCCTTCAAATTCGCACACGGCGCGCGGCATTTGTTGCCCCGGCACAATCTGGTGTTGTTCAACTCTTATCATACTTCGCGCTACAACGTAAATACCGGCGTTTTAACCGCCGAAATGTTCGAAAACGTTATCCGGCAAATTCGCGAAGAACTGGGAGACAAAGCCTGATGTCTTACGATTTGATAATGCAACAGGCGCTCAAGTTTCATAACGAAGACAAACTGGACGAAGCCGAACGGCTTTACCGCAAAATTTTGGAGACTTCCCCCCATCATCCGGTCATTCTCAACCTGCTCGGCCTGATCGCCCAAAACAAGGGCCTGCACTCGGAAGCCGCCGACTGCTTCAGCCGCGCGATTGCACAATCTCCTCAGACCGCCGAATACTATTTTAATCTCGCCTGGTCGCTCGAACGTTGTCATAAAACCGCCGAAGCCGTCGAATATTATCACCGGGCTCTGCAACTGCAGCCGGGTATCAAAGAAGCGCATAATGCTCTCGGCAACCTTTACCTTGCCGCCGGCCGCCGCGAACAGGCCCAAGATCAGTTTAATCAGGCGGCACTGCTGGAACCGGGTTATGTCGAACCTCGCGCCAACCTCGCTAAAATGAATCAGGATCTGCCGGCTTTGCAAAAACTGCAGTCTCAATACCCGCACGAAGCACTGATCCCTTATTATATAAGTCTGCTGCAACGGCAATCGGGACAAACAGCATCCGCGCTGGAATCCGCACAACTCGCATATAACCTGCAGCAAGACGAAGAAACCGCCCTCCTCGTCGGCGAGCTTTATCTGGAACAACAGCAACCCGACCGTGCCGAACCGTATTTTCGGCGCGTTCTCCTTTTCAATCCCAAATCGGTCGGCGCCCTCATCAATCTGGCCAACCGCGAACCCGACCCCGAAACCGCCGAAAAGATGTATAAACAGGCGCTTGACCTGTCACCGCAAAATATTGACGCTCACATTAATTATGCCGATCTGCTGTATCGGCAGAAACGGTTGCATGAAGCATTGGAAGAATACCGACAGGCAGTCATTCTGGATCCCGAAAAACCCGAAGTTTCCAACAATCTCGGTATTATTCAAAAAGACTTCGGCGAATACGAAGAAGCGCTGGGACTGTTTTTTAACGCTTTGTTACATCAGCCCGACCGGAAGGAATACGCTCTCAATATTGCCGAAACATTGATGCTTCTGTACGAAAAAGCACCCGAAGAAGCGCAAAAAATCGCCCGCAACTGGCTTAAGAAAACCCCCAACAACATCTTCGCCCGCCGTCTCAACGAAATCTTTGACCACACCGACGGAGAAAGCGGCAAAGAATATGTGCAAAAACTGTTTGATTTGTTTGCCGACAACTATGAGGAGGTTATGCAGCGACTCGACTATCGGCTGCCGCAAATCATCGCCGACAAGTTGGGACCGCTTGAAGGACACATCATCGATCTCGGCTGCGGAACCGGACTGACCGGCGTCGCACTCAAGAATCCCCGCAATTCTCTCACCGGTATTGACATATCGCCGGCCATGCTGGAAAAGGCCCGGCAAAAAAAGATATACGATCGTTTGGAAGAAGCCGACATTACCGACTATTGCCGGCGTCTTCCCGCGGCCGATATGGTGGTTGCCGCCGACGTGTTCGGATATTTGGGTGCTCTCGATGAAATTATCCCGCTGATTTTTCCACGCAACTTTTGTTTTTCGATTGCAGCCGACGACACGACGGAATCCTGGCGTTTGATGCCCAACGGCCGCTTTCGGCATAATCCGGCCTATGTCAAAAAACTTTTGCAAAAGGCGGGCTATTCGAATATAACGGAGCTTCCCGCCGTGTTACGCCACGAAAACGGCGAAGATGTCAACGGTTTTGTCTTTATCGCAAAGGAAAAATAACAATGACCCGAAAAGAAGAAAACACCGGTTTTGTCTGTGAGCACTGCGGACGGGAAGTGTTGCCGCTTAAAGACGGCAGCTACCGCAATCACTGCCCTTTTTGCCTTTATTCCCGTCATGTGGACATCGTTCCCGGCGACCGCGCCGCTGATTGCGGCGGCCTGATGGAACCGATAAAAATCATTTACAATTCCAAAAAAGGCTACCAGATTGTCCATCGTTGCCAAAAATGCGGTTTTGAACGCAGCAACATTATCAGCGAAGATCCGCGGCAACCGGACGATATTGAGGCAATTACCGACATCATGCGGCGAAGCGCCCGCTAATTTTTTGTTCGGCTGCTCTTTCCGAAAACCCCGGCACCGATTATATTATAGGCAAAACAACATGGAGTATGAAATATGAGTGAAGACCTGAGCAGCCTTTTTGTTAAGCGTCGTTCCATTTACCATCTGGGAAATGAAACCGCGCTGGCAGAAAACGATATTACCGAAATTATCACTCACGCCCTGAAATTCTGTCCGTCGGCCTTCAATTCGCAATCGGCCCGCGTGGTGGTGCTGTATGGCGAACATTACCACAAATTTTGGGACATTGTACTGACAGAACTGAGCAAAATTGTTCCCGACGACAAAATGCCGCAAACGATTGAGAAGGTAAAGTCATTTACCACCGGCATCGGCACAATTCTGTTTTTTGAAGATTGTACCACCATTGAAAATCTGCAAAAAAAGTTTCCTCTGTACAGCGAAAACTTTCCCAAATGGTCACTGCAATCCAGCGGAATGCTTCAATACATGATTTGGCTCGCTTTGGCCGAACACGGTATCGGCGCTTCTTTGCAGCATTACAACCCGTTGATTGACGACGAAGTACGGCTGGCTTTCGATTTGCCGGAACATTGGATGCTTTTGTCGCAAATGCCGTTCGGAAGCATCAGCGCCCCCGCCGATGAAAAGAGCTTTTTACCGATCGAAGATCGCCTTAAAGTTTTCGGATAAGAGCGGATCATTGCGTCTCCTGTCACATCTGAGCCGGTGTAAACTTGCGTCTCCTTAAATTGGCACCTCGGCAAAAACATAAAAAAATAAAGGTTGATATCCGACAGAATCAACCTTTATTTTTTATTTTAGCACTGTTCTCAGAGCTTGCAACCGCCTCATCTTCAGCCGAGAAAACGGCCGGCAATCGCCACCTCTGAAGCCGACAGCGAGGTGGCAACGATATTGATATTATTCAATTCGACATTTTCAAAACGTTCGTAAAAGAATTCGGTCAACAGCTTAATCAAACCCTGTTTATCGTTAAAACCGATCGAATCCACATAGGCCAGCACGCCTTTGGTTTCGCTGCTGCCGCCGAAAGACATCGACGTTTCCCGTGCCAGGCTCACCACAACATAACCGATCGGTTTTTCCAGCTTATGCGCAACCAGTTCCGCTGCCCGTTCGGTAAATTGCTCCGCATTCTTGTCTTTTAATTCCGCGTTGGAATAAACTTTTAAAAAAGGCATTTTTTTCTCCCCGTTATTGCTGCAACAAATGCAAATAATTAAAATCTTCAATCCAGGCAGAAGCGTTTATCGGCATTCCCGCACCGGTTTCCATCGTAATCATTGCATCGGCCGCGACATACTTTTGCAAAAATTCCTTCAAAGGAAAATTTCCTTCGCCGTAATGCATATGTTCGTCTTCGGTTCCCCGAACATCGCCGTCACACATATGATATAGCGTCGGCTTTAATTTATAAAACCCCGACAATTGTTTTTCAAGGTCCAGCCCCAACGAATTAGCCGCGCAAACGGCATGGGAAAAATCGAAACAGAAACCGCAACCGGCATAATCCATTACATATTTTATTTCTTCGGGCGTGGTGCCGTGCATCCGACCTTCCACGTCACTGGCTTCGTAAGGCAGGTTTTCGATCACAATCCGCGGATCGTTAAACAAACGGAATTGCCGGGCCGTTTCTTCCAAGTTTTCTTTCGCCTCGCCGCCGCCGGCATGGACAACAATCACTTTGGCATCAAAGCGGTCGGCTGCTCTTTGGGCATGGCTCAGAATTTTCGCATTGCTTTCAAAACGTTCTCGGTAGCCGGTATCAAACCCCATACTGTTGTGCGGCGCATGGATCGTCACTTCCAGGCCCGCAAACTTTTGTTGCAAAAGGGCCAAATCCGCTTCCGGCGTCGACGGAATGATCATCAACTCCACAAACATTTCAAGGCAGTTTTGTCGCACAAACGCCGCCGCCTCGTCAACAAATGCGGGGTTGTTCTGCAAATTGCTGCTGAACAGTTTAAATCCGTATTTTCTCATTTTGCCGCCTTACAGTCCGAAGCTGTTCAAATACCAGTCCACCGTCTTAACGATACCGCTGGCAAAATTTTCATCGGCTTTCCAGCCCAGTTCGCGACAAAGTTTTTCCGCATCAATCGCATAGCGGCGGTCGTGTCCCGGACGATCTTTGACAAAGACAACCAAATCACGGTAAGACTTTCCGTCTTCCCGCGGACGCCGCTGATCCAAAATCGAACAAATCGCATCGACAATCTCCAAATTGTTCTTTTCGTTATGGCCGCCGATATTATAAGTTTCGCCGCTTTTTCCCTGATGGAAAATCAGGTCGATCGCTTTGCAGTGGTCCAGAACATACAGCCAGTCGCGCACGTTTTTGCCGTCGCCGTAAATCGGAATATCTTTACCGGCCAGAGCGTTGGAAATGATCTTCGGAATCAGTTTTTCGGGATGCTGTTTCGGCCCGTAATTGTTGGAACAGTTGGAAACCGTGACATTCATGCCGTATGTGCGGTGATAAGCACGCACCAGCATATCCGATCCGGCTTTCGAAGCCGAATACGGCGAACTGGGATCATAGGGCGTCGTTTCTCTGAAATAACCGGTATCTCCCAAAGCGCCGTAAACTTCATCGGTCGAAATATGATGGAAGCGACAGTCTTCATAACCGTCTTTGACCTGATGGGGACCTTTCATCCAGTGATTGCGGGCGGCGTCCAGCAACGTGAACGTTCCGACCAGGTTGGTTTCGATAAAAGCGCGCGGCCCGGTAATCGAATTGTCGACATGGCTTTCGGCGGCAAAGTGAACCACGCCGCGGACATCGTATGTTTCAAACAACCGATTAACCGCAGCGGCATCACAAATATCACCTTGCACAAACTTGTAGTTAGGCGCTTTTTCGCATTCTTTCAGATTGTCCAAATTGCCGGCATAAGTCAGTTTGTCCAGATTGATTACCAGATAATCCGGATATTTTTCCGCCAGATAAGGCACAAAGTTTGCCCCGATAAATCCGGCGCCGCCGGTTACTAAAATAGTCTTCATAAGTTGTTTTCCTCCATATTTTCAATACATTCTCTGAGAGCGTCGCGCCAATGGCGGATGCGGATACCGAAATCTTTCTTGATCTTTGCTTTGTTCAGCACCGAGTATGGCGGCCGGGCGGCCTTGGACGGATATTCCCAGCTTTCAATCGGGCGAATATCGCACTCCAACCCCGACATCTCGATAATTTCTTTGGCAAAATCGTACCAGGAACAAACGCCTTCGTTGGAAAAGTGATAAATGCTTTTGGTTCCCGGACGGATCTGCGGCAAAATATGGATGATCGCCGCCGCCAAATCACCGGCATACGTCGGTGTTCCGATCTGATCAAAAATCACCTTCAGCATTCCGCGTTCGCTGCCCAAACGGCGCATCGTCTTAACAAAGTTGCTGCCGTATTCCGAATATAGCCAAGACGTGCGAATAATCACCGCGGTGGAAGCCCGTGACATAATGATCTTTTCGCCTTCCAGCTTGGTACATCCGTAAACCGATTTCGGTCTGGTCGGATCAGTTTCGATATAAGGAACATAATTTTTACCGTCAAAAACATAATCGGTCGAGATGTGAATCAACGGCACCCCGGTCGCAGCCAGATTCGCCGGTCCCTCAATATTGATTTTAGCCGCCAGGTCAGAATCTTCTTCGGCCTTGTCAACCGCGGTATAGGCCGCACAGTTGATGACCGCCTGATAACGCTCGGGATTCACCACCAGGCGCACCGCCTCGGGGTTGGTAATGTCGAGAATATTGCGGTCGGTATAATCGGCCCGATCACCCAGCAGGCGTCTCATTTCACTGCCGAGCTGGCCGTTGCATCCGGTTACTAAATACATGAGATCTCCTTTAACAGCGGGTTATGCCGGTCTTTGTCCGACAATACGGCTTTGTCGGTATCAATTTTCCAATCAATGCCCAAAGCGGGATCGTTGTACAATAAACCGCCTTCGGCCTCTTTGCAATAAACGTTGTCGCATTTATAAGCAAACACGGCGGTCGGCGTCAATACCGAGAATCCATGACCGAAACCGCGCGGAATCATCAATTGCTTTTTGTTCTCCGCCGACAATTCCACTGCCACGTGCTGACCGAAAGTCGCCGATCCGGGCCGCAGATCGACGGCAACATCCAGCACCGTTCCTTCCAAAACCCGCACCAACTTGGCCTGAGCAAATTCTCCTTTTTGAAAATGAATGCCGCGGATGGTCCCAAAACAGGATTTTGACTGATTGTCCTGAATAAAATCGTAGTCAATCCCCTGTTCTTTCAAAGCCGCTTTGTTCCAGCTTTCGAAAAAATAACCGCGTTCGTCTTCGAAAACCCGGGGTTCAACCACAAAAACCCCGTCAATTGCCGTTTTAGAAACCTTCATGATAGTCCTCATATACACGTTTTAAATAAGCCTTGTAATCAACGCCGTCTTTCAACTCGTCAATCAGCTTCAACAGCTGATCGGCGGAAATGAAACCGCGCCGGTAAGCAATTTCTTCAATACAGGCAATCTTTAAATCCTGCCGTTTTTCAATAATCCCGATAAAATTGGAAGCCTCAAGCAGCGACTGCGGCGTCCCGGCATCCAACCAGGCATTGCCGCGCTTCATCGGCAAAACGTTCAGACGTCCTTCTTCGAGATACAGACGATTCAGATCGGTGATTTCCAACTCGCCTCGGGCCGAAGGTTTGAGATTGCGCGCTTTTTCCACCACATCGGACTTGTAGAAATAGAGTCCGACCACCGCATAATTCGATTTCGGTTCTTTGGGTTTTTCTTCAATGGAAACCGCTTTGAAATTCTTGTCAAATTCCACCACGCCAAACCGCTGCGGATCGGAAACGTGGTAACCGAACACCGTCCCGCCCGGGTTGTTGACGATTTCACGCTGAAACAACCCCAGCTGATCGCCCATATAGAAAATATTGTCGCCGAGAATCAGGCATACGTCATCATCTCCGATAAAATCCGCGCCGATTGTAAACGCTTGGGCAATTCCTTTCGGCTCTTCCTGAACCCGATACTCCAGTCTCAGGCCGTATCGGGAGCCGTCACCGAAAAGCTTTTCGATGTTGGGGGTATCCTGAGGGGTCGAGATGATCAAAATTTCGCGTATGCCGAACAGCATCAGGGTGGAAAGCGGATAATAGATCATCGGTTTGTCATAAACCGGAAGCAATTGTTTGCTGATGACGTTGGTAAGCGGATACAAGCGTGATCCGCTGCCGCCTGCTAAAATAATGCCTTTCATATTTTAATTCCTTGTAGTTATACCTTTATACCCGCCATAATACTCCGCGGCCGCCACAAATCAAGAAAATTGCCGTTTCTATTAACAACCGCGTCATAAACACCCCCGACAAAGGTCTTGTATTTGTATAATTAACGGTTATACTTCCTGTCATCTGAAACAAATTTCTAATGACGGAGCCTTAAATGGACGACCTAATCAGCGTAATCGTTCCCGCTTTAAACGCAGAAGCTTATATTGAACGTTGTCTGGACAGTTTGGTCCGGCAAACTTATCAAAATCTGGAAATCATATGCATCGACGACGGTTCAACCGACGGTACGGTTGAAAAAATCAAGCAATACAACGATCCCCGGATCAAATTGATCGTACGCGGACAAAACTACGGCATCAGCCTCACCCGCAATTTCGGTATCGGGATCGCTTCCGGCAAATATATCGGTTTTATCGATTCCGACGATTTCGTCGATCCCGATTTTTATCAAAAACTGCATCGGAGCATGATTGAAAACGATGCCGAGATCGTCAGTACCGCCACCCGCGTTATCTGGCCCGACAAAACCCGAATTTGGTCGTCAAAACCGCAAGTCTGCCAAAAATTCGAAGACAAACTCATTGCCGTTCGCAACGGCAGCTGCTGGAACAAACTTTACAAGAGAGACCTCATCCGCCGAAACAATATCGAATTTCCCGCCGGGGTGGTTTTCGAAGATAATTTGTTTATCGTCAAATGTCTGTTTTTCTGCAACAAACTGGTCATAATTGATGATACGGCCTACAACTATATGATGGTATCTTCTTCCTTGACGCACGATCCCGCCAAGCAGGAAGCCCGCAAGAAAAATTCGCTCACCGTGACCAAAATGATGGTCGACTTTATCAGCACCCATACGCCTCGCAGCAAAAAGGAAGTGCTTCGTTTTATCCTCAGGAACATCGTCGTTTCGGACTATTTGGCCGACAACGAATATTATCATCGCTTTAAAGCAATGACCGGCCCTTCTTTTCGCTTATACAAAGCGCGTTTCAAAGCCCTGAAAAAATCGTGGTTTAAGAAATAAACGCAACGCGAACGGTTTTAATGTTCCGATACGGCAAAATTTACCGTTGCATATAGAAATTGCGCGACTCCGGCATTATTTAAATCAATCATCGGTTTGAACAGTTTAAAAACGGAGCTTTTCATGCAAAGAAATCGGATTTTGACCGCAGAACAATATCATGTTTTGAGACACAGGGGCACTGAACCGGCTTTTTCCGGAAAATACTATCAGTTTAACGAAGAAGGAACCTATGTCTGTGCCGGCTGTGGCAATCCCGTCTTTACGTCTGACCAAAAATTTGACAGCGGCTGCGGCTGGCCGAGCTTTGACGCCGCTATTCCCGGCAGTGTCAAAATGGTGCCCGATTACAGTTACGGCACCGCCCGGACCGAAGTTTGCTGCGCCAACTGCCATTCGCATTTGGGCCATGTTTTTGACGACGGCCCGACTCTGACCGGCAACCGTTTCTGCATTAATTCGCTGGCACTCGAATTTCATCCGCGCCGCAAAAACTAAATCTCCAGAAAGCGGCGAATTTCCCTCTTCAGCGTGCGCGCATGCAACGGTCCGACATGCCCTTTTTCCGGCACGATCACCAGCTTTGAGGCCGGAAGTGCCTTATGCAGACGCCAGGCGCCGATCAACGGACAAACCATATCCAGCCGATTGTGAACGATCAAAGTCGGCAAATGTCTGATTTTGTCGATCTGACACATAATCTGATCCGGCTTCAACATAAAATCGGCGGCGGCATAATTAATATAGATTCGCGCCGCGTTGACGTCGTCCTGTGTCACTTCCGTTTTTTCAAGGTTTGGAACCAGCTGTCCCAACACCCGTTCATAATTGCCGTACAACGAAGCAGCTTTTACCTGTTCGCTCAGATTGCGCGAATTGACCATATCGGCATAATACTGCGGCAAACTGACATTGTCCGGCATATGACGCCGCAATTCGGCCATTGTATCGGGATAAAACCAGCCGCTGATTTCATCGGCCCAGCCCGTCGCCGTTTCATCGGCAAGGAAAATTTTTGACAGCAGCAGCATCTTGATCCGTTCGGGATATTTTTCGGCAAACAGCAGCGCCAGCGTCGATCCCCATGAACCGCCGAGCAGTATCGCTTTTTGCCTGATCTGCAAAAAGTCGAGCAGCCGGGCCGCGTCGTTAAGCAAATCGGCGGTGGTATTATGCATCGTTTCTCCCGCCGGCGTCGAGCGGCCGCAGCCGCGCTGATCAAACAGAATCACCCGAAACTTCCGGCGTCCGAAAACGGCGGCATGATGCAACCACGCACAACCTCCGGGACCGCCGTGAAAAACCAGCACCGGCTGCCCCGACGGATTGCCCGCCTCCATAAAAAACACCCGGTGACCGTCTTGTTCGGGCAAATACCCCTGATTGAAAACTTTAGGCGCAAACCAATTAAACATAACCATTTACCTTTTTTTTATCTTTATGTCTCATATTAATATAATCAAATTAATAATAAAACCAAAAAAGGACATTTACCCATGAGACTGATAATTTCCCCCGATTATGAACAATGCTCGCAGTGGGCGGCCGACTACGTTGCCTACAAAATCAAAGCCGCCCGTCCGACGGCAGAGAGGCCTTTTGTGATGGCCATTCCGGCCGGCAGTTCGCCGCTGGGCATGTTTGAACGGCTGATCGCCATGTTTCAGAAAAGAAAATTGTCATTTCAGAACGTTGTCATTTTTAACATGGACGAATACGTCGGTCTCAGCCCCAAAGATCCGCAAAGTTATCACCGCTTTTTGTGGGAAAAGTTCTTCGACCATATCGACATCAACAAAAAGAACGTCCACCTGCTGGACGGACAGACAAAGGACTTTGCCAAAGAATGCGCCTCGTACGAAAAGCTGATTCGCAGCTACGGCGGCATTGACCTTTTGATCGGCGGCGTCGGCGAAGACGGGCATATCGCTTTTAACGAGCCGGGCTCTTCACTGGCTTCGCGTACTCGGGTTAAGACCTTAAATAAAAATACCATTAAGGCAAACGCCCGCTTTTTTGACAATGATCCCAACCTGGTCCCGAAAAACGTCCTAACCATCGGTATTGCGACCATTATGGAAGCCAAAGAAGTGATGATTATTGCCAGCGGCGACAAAAAAGCCTCTGCGCTTCATTGCGCCATCGAAGGCAGCATTAATCATATGTGCCCGATCAGCATCCTTCAAATGCATCCGCATACCCTGATTGTCTGCGACGATGAAGCGACGTCGGAACTTAAAGCCGACACCGTGCGTTATTTCAAGGAAAACGAAGAAGTCAAAATGCCGAAAAAACGCTGAACCCCTGCTCAGTCCGTTTGATAAAAGGCGTTCTTGCAAGAACGCCTTTTTTATGTTTTGCCCAACGCCGTAACCATACGGTCCTATATCCGTTTGTCTCTCCGGCCTTTATTGCATGGCAATACTTAAACCGCACATCAGAATAAATCCCGTAAACAAGGCCGGGGCCGATCTCTTATCTTGCTTGGCATCGTACGTTTCGGGCAGGATTTCATTAACGATGACAAACATCATCGCACCGCCGGCAAAAGCCATTCCCAACGGTACCATCAAACTCCCGATATCGGCAATCAGCAGCCCCGCAACGGCACCGACCGGTTGCATCATTCCGCTCAGGGTTGCGGCAACCGCGGCTTTTAAACGGGAATAACCGGCGCTGATCAAGGCAATCGCCACCGTCAGCCCTTCGGGAATATTTTGCAAGGCAATGCCGATCGTCAGACTTTCGGGGTTACCAAGACGCTCTCCCCCGTAAGCAACGCCGATCGCCAACCCTTCCGGCATTTTGTGGATGCTGATCGCAATCACAAACAGCCACGCCGCGCTCAATTTGATCCGGGTTCCGTGATGACCAGAAATTTCATGTTCATGCGGCAAGAAAGCATTGAGCGCCGCAATCGAAAACATACCGCCGAACAACGCCGCCGAAAACCAGATCGCCGTTTCCGTATGGCTCGGCAACAAGCTCCGCAATCCTTCCAGTGCCGGTTCCATCAACGAAAAAAAAGATGCGGCCAGCATCACGCCGGCGGCAATATTCAACATCAGATTGATATCGTCTTTGGAATAAGAAGACTTGAAAAAGGTCAGAAATCCGCCGACCCCGGTAACCAAACCGGCCAAAACCGCGGCTAAAAAGCCTTCCGTAAAAAATCCCGACATTTCACCTCGCACCTGTTGACATTATGCGGCTAATATAAGACTAAAACAGGGAACAACAATTGAAAATTTTCAAACCGCTGCAAAAAAAGGGTCGTTTTTTTGCGCCACGGCAGAAAACGAAAAAGGCAAATTTCAGGTTTGGGCTAACCTGTTATTTTCACGACTGAAACGGTTGAATCGCAAAAAGAAATGTTGTACAATAATATTGTTGCAAAAAAACGACGGTTAAATTTCCGGTACGCGCCAAAAATCGATCCAGCCGAAAAACCGATCCGATTTTGCCGCTTTGAGTAGAAATCAGGAGAAAAATATGATATATTATAAAAATGCGGATTTACATTCGGGGAGATATCATTATGACTAATTTTAATTCTAAAAAATGGTTGTTCGCCGTCGGCTTCACAACAATGACAACCCTCTTTTCCACCCAACCGAAGGCCCAAACAACAATTGACAATACCGCAGAACTGCAGGCTGCTTTTAACAACGGCGGCGATTATGTCCTGAGCGGTGATATCGTCCTCGACGCCGATATTACCGTCAATGATGACCGTACGACCAACCTGTCGATCAGCGGCGGCCCGCAAAAATATACTATCGACGGCAACGGCCATGCCGGGCTGTATTTATACAGTTACCGGGACGGCCAGGGTTCAATCAGCAATATGACTCTCAAAAACTTTGCTTTCGGCGCTTTGCACGGCACCAACAGGTATAACAACGTCGGTGATAATGTCAGCTTTATTGACAACCGCAATTCCGGATCCGGCGTTTACGGAGCCGCCGGTGATTTTAACCACATCGGCAACAATGCCTATTTTTACAACAATGCGGTTTATGCCACATACAGCGCTTACGGCGGCGCGGTATACGGTAACTATTTTGCTTCCACCGTCGGCAGCAACGTGGTTTTCCGTCAAAATTCTCTTCATTTGGAAAGCGGAGCGGGATACTGGGCATGGGCACAGGGCGGCGCTTTTTACAGCGGCGAAGCGACTTTGGACGGCACCGTTTTTGACGGCAACTATATCCTCGTGACCGATTCGCCGGGCGGTCTTGCACAAGGGGGCGCCTTGTACATCTCCGAAAGCGCCGAAGATTTTTATATCAACAATTCGCGTTTTACTGACAATTATATCACGATCAGCAATTCCGAAGGCTTAATCGCTCAAGGCGGCGCGGTCTTTGCTTACGTTCACGTCGAAGATATGATGGCCGGCGACCGTTCTACCCGCCTGCACATCAGCGCTGACGGCGGCGAAACATTGTTCAGCGGCAACTATGTAGAGGTCGATGGGGTTAAAAAGTCTAACGCGATTTATATGGGACAAAAAGGAACCAAACAAGACTGGATGCCCGATCCCAAAAACACAACCCTTATTTTCAAAACGACCCGTAACGGTAAAATTCTTATGGACGACGGCATTGCCGGCCTCACTTATGATATTGTAATTGAAGGTGACGGCAGCGGCGGTATCTTTTTTAATAACAGCATTGAAGGGGCCGACAGCATCACCGTTACCGGCAGCACAGTCAATTTGGGCCAATATATCAATGCCGATATGCCGGAATTAAACGGACGCGGTAATTTTGATATGGTGACGGATGTGAAGCTTACGAATTCGATTCTAAATCTTCACAATAACTATTACGACCGCATTAACCTTAAGAACTACCGCAGCGAGGGAGATTCGTTCTTAAACGTCAATATCGGTTATCATAACGGCGCCTGGGATGCCGATAAAATGACGGTAGCCGGCGATATCATCGGCGAAACCCAAGTTATCGTTTATGCCCTCACCGACAAAGTAGAAATTGCCAGCGTCGTTTTTGTCGAAGCGCCTAATGATACGATCCAAAATCCAAACGCTTTCAGCGTTTACCGAGTTTACGGCAGCCCCTACATGTGGACGGCGCAACGTAATATTTACGGGGACGAAAACGGCAGTATCTGGTACCTCACTATGAACGATATCTTAAATCCGGATTATGACGGAGAACCCGATGTTCCTGACGTCCCGGATGTTCCTGACGTTCCGACCCCGCCGACGCCTTCGATAGATTACCGTAAAGTGGCACCGGAAGTGATCGCTTATCAGGGACTGCCGGTAGCGGCGTTAGAGCAGACCAAAGGCATGATCGGCAACATCAGCCGCCAGGTTCAGGGACGTCGTTTCTACTGCCCGGGCTGCGGCTTCTATGACAGCTACTGGAACGGTCAGGCGTTCAATACCCTGTGGGCGAACGCGGTTTACCAAACTTCGGAAAACGAAGCGTTGGTCAATGTTGACGCCGACGTCTGGGGCATTGAAGCCGGGGGCGACCTGCAGCATGATCTCAACAACAAGC